>Ga0256405_10000168_pt1 | contig 212734 bp, 173 predicted proteins | sample RumenRJG_02DNA_FD_189096 | JGI IMG/M metagenome (GOLD analysis project Ga0256405, IMG submission 189096) | Bovine rumen microbial communities from Lethbridge, Alberta, Canada - RJG_02 | ecosystem: Host-associated > Mammals > Digestive system > Stomach > Rumen | place: Canada: Alberta...
GCAATGTGTCTAACGGAATAACCCTCCTCAAGTAACTTCATATACTTAAGGCGGTCTTCATAAGTGTGCTTTTTGTACATAACAAAACCCCGAAAGTATTTTGTCTAACTTTCGGGGTTCATGTCAATAAACCGGTCAGCCTTTTTTCAAATCTTGATCTACCGTTAGAATGCGTAACGGAGGCCGAGGGCAGCACCATACGGCGCCCAGGCGAAGCCGTTCATCAGGTTGAAGCAAGGACGCCAGTCAAGGGAGATCTGGAGAGGGAAATCGAAGGTGTATTCGAGTCCGATCTGTCCTGCCAGACCAACCTGCATATTGGCGTGATCGTCGTGCTTATTTCCAGGCCATATAGCGAGGAATGCGCCGGGGCCCATATAGAAATTGAACGGGCCGACGGGGGCGATGCTGAAGTCGTAGATGGCCACGACATCCAGGAGGTTGTCAAAAAGACCCGCGTCGAACTCCCAGAAGTTGGAACCTCCTGCATAATGCTGATAGGAAAGTTCGGCGCCATAGGTGGCACGTAGGCCGATAGCCTTCGGCTGGGCGTTTGCAACCGCTGCAAGGCAGAGGACTGCAACTACGATAGTGATAAATCTTTTCATATCGAATTAAGTTTATTCGGTTTTGCCGTTCAGGGATATGATCTTGTTATTTGCATCGAACTCGGGGGTCTCCTTGTAGACCTTCACTTTGCCGAAGACCACGACCTCGTCGCCGAGAGCGATCTGGTCTTCAGAGGTGAACTTCTCACCACCGAACCAGAAACCGCGGTAAATCTCCATCTGGAAGAGCTTGGTTCCGTCGTCGGAGATCCAATACTGGGCATTGCCATACTGGAGGTTGACATTGTCGATCTGGGAAATGAGACCCTTCGCATATACTTCGCCTTCGAATGTCTCGCCTGCAAGCAGCATTTCAGCAAGCTTGGTGACATTGTACGGGGAAGCCTCGGTGCCGTCGCCCTCGGGGAGAGCCTTGCCGTTGATGGTCACAAGGTAGTTGCCCTGCTTGAACTCGGCGACATCGTTGGCGGCATAGTAAGTGACTTCACCGTAGAGAAGCACCTCGTCACCCTCCTTGATGGCATCCTTGTTGTCCTCGGTCCATTTCTCACCACCGTAATAGTAGCTGCGATAGGCCTCGAAGTCAGCGGTAGCGCCATCCGTGGAAAGCCAGTACTGGGCATTTCCATAGGAGGTGTTCACATTGTCGATCTTATTGATGATACCGCGTACGTAGACCTTGCCCTCTGGGATGGTGCCGCCCTTGATGAGGCTGGCAATCTCCGTAGCCTCGTAAGGATTGCGGAGGGTACCCTTAGGATTGTCGACGAACTCCTGGATCTTGGTGGCGACGACATTGACGAACTTGCCCTTGCTGCTGAGGCCGTTGAAGTAACCGGTCACGGTGATCTTCTTGCCGTCGAAAGACTTGGCGTCGAGAGCATCGATCGGATATACGATGCTGCCCTGCTTGACATCGGGATCGACATCGTCGAAAGCGATGTTGAAGTAATTGCCGGAAACGGTCAGGGTACCGCTGAACTTGATGTACTCGGCTACGGATGCTTCGTAAGTCTCGACACTGGCGGTAATATCCTTGGCATCGGGATAGGAAACTGCATTGCCCTCGCTGTCGACGAATACATCAGTAATGTCGGTGAGCTCGGGAACTCCGTTGTAAGTGGTCTTCCTGGCGGACATCTTCACACCGTCACCGAGCTTGAGGGCGGCGGCGGAGTTGCCGTAAGCATAGATGGCACTGGTACCGTCAGAGAGGACAGCGCCGCGGGTAGTGAGAGCCACGACCACGGAATTGGGCAGGGTCTGGACCTGATCGTCATCGTCTGCAGCGACGATCTCGGTAATGGAAGCACCGGTGGCGGGAGTTCCGGCCTGTGCGATCTCAACGCTCTTGAGAGCGGTGGGGCCCTTGATGCTGATGGTAGCGGTACGCTTGGCAGTACGGTCGTTGGCGTTGGCGTGCAGCTTGTAAGATCCGTCTGCATTGACGTCGACGATCTGCAGCCAGTCGGAATCGCTGGTCACGAGTATCGGACTCTCCTTGGCGCTGACGGTCATGTTGAAGGTCGTGTCGGTGCAAGGAAGCTCATCGAAATCGAAATCACCCACGCTGATGAGCGACTTGGTAACTGAGATGACGGTAACGTCAACGAGTTCCACAGTGCCGTTGTAAGTGGACTTGGGACCTTCGATGACGACATGGTCGCCGACTTCGATACCCCAAGCCGTAAGGGGATTGCCCTTGGTCTGGCCCTTCTTGTCTAGGGTACCGTAAATATAGACGGTACCGGTCTCGTCGGTGATATACCAGTTGCCGTAAAGGACGGCATTGGCATTGCCGGAATCATAGCGCGAGCAGACACCGGACATGCGGAAAGTCACTCCGTCGTCACCCGCAATGACCTGGGCGGCCGTTGAGATGGGAGGGTCGACCTTGGTGGCATACTGTATGACATTGACATACTGGGTCTGACCTGCGCATACGATCTTGACCTCGGCCTTGTTGGTGGCCTTTGTGGATTCCGCGGAGAAAGTTACCTGGGCATTGCCGGCGGCCCCTGACATGGGGGAAACCGTAAGCCAGGACGGAACGGAGCTCGCATCGACCTGCCAGCTCTCGGAAGCAGTAACGTTCACTGACGCGGAGCCACCGTTGACGTCGATGGAGACATAAGACTCAGAAACCTGAATCTCGGAAAGGGTGCCTATCTCCTCCTGCACGCAGCCGACTGCGAGAGAGAGGAACAAAGCGGCGAGAAAATATCTGAATTTCATATTCGTAAGGCGTCTGATTAGTTGAACATATACTTGATACCGACAGAAGCATACCAGCACTGTCCGATAGCGGTGTTGGGCACCCAGGTCTGGGTGGAACCGCTGACGGCCTCAGGGGTGGAGAACACGGGATAGCCCTGTGCATCCACGCCTTCGTACTGGAGGATACGGCCGGAGTTGAGGTCAGGATTCATGTACTTACTGACACCCCAGCTGGAGTTGAACAGGTTGAGGAGGTTCCTGATGTCAAGGCTGAGCTGAAGGGTATTGATGCTGTTGGCAACCTTTACCTGGAAGTCATGCTTGTAGCTGAAATCAAGCCTGTTGACCCAAGGATTGTAAACGGAGTAGCCTTCTGCATACTGGCCCTTGTGGCTGCTGAGGTAAGCATCGTTGTTCACGAAAGCCATGAAGCGGTCGCGGTCGTCATTGGAGACGAAGCGGAACTCACCGGAGTTGATCTGCTCTTCGGTAGGGATGAAGAGGGAGTCGTATTTGTAGTTGTCACCATTCATGTCGTTGGTGAGCATGTAAGTGTAATTGTAACCGCCTCTCCAAGCCTCGAAGATGAATCCGTAATGGTTGTGGCTCTTGTCATTGTGGGTGAGGGAAGCCACAAAACGGTCAGGAGTATTGTTCTGGGCGAGGTGCAGGGTCGTATAGTTCGGACCGGCGACGGTGGGAACATAGTTGAAGATAGATGCAGGGTCGGAACCGGGAAGGGAGGTGAGCTCCTTGTTCACGGTGTGAGTGTAGGCAGCCATGATGCTGAGGCCTTCGGTCGGAGCCATGTTCACGGTGATGTTGCCGGAATAGGTGTATCCGAGATGGGTATTGGTCAGCACATATGCAGGAGACTTGGTATAAGTGTAGTTGGTAGGATAGACCGGACGGCTGTCAGCACCCTTGAAGCGTGCGAAACCGTCGACGGGGATCATGTTCCAGTCCTCCATGGTGGAGGCATTGATGTTCTGGTTGAAGATACCTTCTACAGTAACGGTGAACGGGAAAGCGGTCGGGAAGGCATAATCGATGGCGAGCGAGGTCTTCCATACCTGAGGCATCTTGAAGTGAGGATCTACCGCAGCGAGTTTTTTAGGAATCTTGCCGTCTGCGGAGGAGATCTCCTTAGGGAAGCCGAGGCCGTACCACTTCTCCCTCATCTGCTCGCGGTCGGTGATCAGGTCACCCTTGAACTGCTCAAGAAGCGGGTCAGGAGTTGCCACACCATCCTTGTACGTAGTGGTGATGATACCGGCATACTGGTTCATCGAAGAGTTCGAAGGCATGTTGGTAAGGAAGACGAGCGGAACGTGTCCAGCGAAGAGACCGGTACCGCCGCGGACCTTGAAGCTCTTGTCACCGAATACATCCCAGGTAAAACCGATACGGGGGGAGACAATCGGAGTGGCAGCAGGCCACTTGCCGGTATCGATGTGACGGATATTGCCCTGAGCATCAGGATATTCAAGATCGTAAACAGCCTTGTTGGTGATGATGTTGCTGTTGTCGAAGATGTACGAATCGAGACGGACACCGGCGGTGAGCTTGAAGCGGTCGGTCACGTCCCAGTCATCCTGGACGTAAGCGCTGGCCTTGTGGTAGACGACACGGCTGGCCGGATCGTCACGCATGAGGTTCTCGTAGCCATAAGTGAAATTGACAGTCTCGGGGGTAGCTCCGTTGAGGAAGTCATCGAGGGAGTTGTAACGATAGTAACCCGTACCGTTCCTGAGATATGCGTTGTCAGCCATCTGGTACTCGTAGGCGATACCGGTCATGAACTTGTGGTTGCCGGAGTAGATGGTGAAGTCGTCCTTGATATTGACGACGTTGTTGTGGTAACCGTTCTGCCAGGTGAAGAGTTCATAACCGAGCGACATGTACGGAGTGATGGTACCGGTACCGTCGAGGATGTCGATGAACGGGAAGTAGGCGGAAGGGGTGCCGCGGGAAGTGTCAAGCTTGGAATAGGTGGCCAGGAACTGGTTCACCATGTTGTCGGAGAACCGGCTGTTCAGGTCAAGCGAGAAGCCCTGGGCGAGATTGTCCGAGGTGTAGAACGAGTTGGCGAAGGTCATCGAGTACTGCGAGAGACGGGCCTCGGTCGTACGCTGTCCGCAATCGGATGACGAAGCATTCGTGAAGAAACACTCCTTGGAAATGGTGTAGTTGTAACGGAATGCAAGCTTGTGATTGTCGTTGATGTTCCAATCCAGACGGACAAGGGCCTTCATGTTCGACTCGTTGCCGCTGAAATTGTCATAGGAACCGGTGTCATAGCCGTACTTGTTCATGACATAGTCCTTGACCTTCTGCATGTCGGACACTGTAGTGCGGGAAATGTAAAGGGCAGGATTGGCTACGCCGTTGGTAGAGGGTTTCCAGCGGGAGGTCTCCTCCGGATGGGGGATGTACTCGAAGTTGACGAAATAGAAGAGTTTGTTCTTGATGATGGGGCCGCCGAGGGTCATACCATAGGTAGTGGTACGCTCAGGGTCACGGTCACCGAGCTCAAGACCGGCAACATTGTTGCCGCGCATGAACTCATTCCTGTGATACACATAGGCCGAGCCCTTGACGGTGTTGGTACCGGACTTGGTGATGGCGTTGACACCACCGCCGATGAAGTTGGTCTGGCGGACGTCATAAGGCGAGATGACGACCTGCATTTCCTCGATGGCGTCAAGCGAAACGGGGTTGCCGCCGCCGGGGAGGTTGCCGGAGAGACCGAAGTTGTTGTTGAAGTTACCGCCGTCGATGGTGAAGTTGGAAGTACGGTCGTCAGAACCCATGAAGGTCATGCCGTTTCCGCCGTAAGGCGAGAGCCTGGTCACATCGGTGAGGCTGCGACTGACGGTAGGAAGGGAAACGATCTGGCTGTTGTTGATATTGGTAGCCGCACCTGTCTTCTCGGTGGTGAACTTGGAAGATGCAGTGGAGATGATGATGGCCTCGGAAAGCATCTCGGAATCGTCCGGCATCTCGGCGTTGAGCGCATAGGCCTCACCCAGAAGGAGGGTGATATCAGTGTAGGTAACCGACTGGTAACCAAGGCAGCTGACCTCGACAGAGTAAGGACCGCCCGAACGCATACCGTTGATGGCGAAACGGCCTTCGGCATTCGCCACGGCATAGTACTGCGTACCGGAAGGATTGTGAACGGCGATCACGGCGGCGCCGACGACGGGTTCGCCGGTAGTGTCCGTGACCTTTCCGTTAAGCGATGAGGTGGTGACCTGTGCGAATGCAGAGATTCCCACCAGCATGACCGCGATGACGGTCAGAAATCTTTTGAATGTTTGGTACATAATTGAATATGAAAAATAATAGTATTCCTCTTCCAAAACAAAGTACAAATTTACTGGTTTTTTCCGAACAATCCGAGTATTCAGGGACAATTCTTGGCCCTATTTCATTGTTAAATCGATACATACGCCATTAAGGCGGTTTTCTTTTGCATATCTGCAATTTTGCCGTATCTTTGCAGTCCGAATGTGGAGAGATTTGATTGCTTGCAACCACACTAAAAAATGCTAAAATTCCATATAGCTTCGTTTAGTGACTCTCCGCGTATGTTTTACGTTGGAGTTTTTTATTTATGAAGAATTACCTTTTTACTTCCGAATCCGTTTCGGAGGGCCACCCGGACAAGGTGGCCGACCAGATCTCGGACGCCATCCTGGACGAATTCCTCCGCCAGGACGAGCACGCCAAGGTCGCATGTGAGACTTTCTGCAGCCGCGGCCTTGTGGTCGTCGGCGGCGAGGTCCGCTCTGAGGACGCATACGTCGACATCCAGAAGACCGCCCGCGCGGTCATCGACCGCATCGGCTACAACCGCGCCGAGCTGATGTTCAGCAGCCAGGGCTGCGGACTGCTCTCGTCCATCCACGAGCAGAGCGCCGACATCCGGCGCGGCGTCGTCCGCGAGACTCCGGAGGAGCAGGGCGCGGGCGACCAGGGCATGATGTTCGGCTACGCCTGCCGTGACACCGAAGAGTACATGCCGCTGGCTCTGGCATTGTCCCACAAACTTCTCATGGTCCTGGCCGACATCCGCCACAACCGTCCCGGCGTGATGGACTATCTCCGTCCCGACGCCAAGTCCCAGTTCACCATCGAATATGACGGCGCGACCGGAAAGCCGCTGCGCGTCCATACCATAGTGCTGTCCACCCAGCACGACGAGTTCGACACTATCGAGGCCATGCACGCACGCATCGAGAGCGATGTCAGGCAGATCGTGCTCCCCGCCCTCGTGGATACGCTCCCGGCGGAGACCGCAGCCCTTTTCAAGGGCGATTACAAGCTGTTCGTCAACCCTACCGGCAATTTCGTGATCGGAGGCCCCGCCGGCGATACCGGCCTGACCGGCCGCAAGATCATCGTCGACACCTACGGCGGCAAGGGCGCGCACGGCGGCGGCGCCTTCTCGGGCAAGGACCCCTCGAAGGTTGACCGCAGCGCCGCCTACGCCGCGCGCTACATCGCCAAGAACATGGTAGCTGCCGGAGTGGCGGACGAGATGCTGGTACAGCTCGCCTACGCCATCGGCGTCGCCGAGCCAGTCAGCATATTCGTCAACAGCTACGGCACCGCCAAGGCCGGCCTTAGCGACAGCGAGATCGCCGAAGGCATCGCCAGGCTGTTCGACCTGCGCCCAGCGGCCATCACCCGCAAGTTCCAGCTCCTCAACCCCATCTACGAAGATACCGCTGCCTACGGCCATTTCGGCAAAAAGCCTTTCACGCGCAAGGTCAAGCTCATGCGCGACCCCGGCGACGGCCTCGGCAGACGTGAGGTGGAGCGCGAGATCCAGTTCTACGGTTGGGAGAAACTCGACTCCGTGGACCTCATCCGAGAAGCCTTTTCACTGTAGGAAACCATGCCCAAAGCCAAAAGCAAGATACAGATCACGAACCGCCGCGCGTCGTACGACTACGAGTTCCTCGAGACGTACGACGCCGGTATCGTGCTGGTAGGCACCGAGATCAAGTCGCTGCGCCTGGGCAAGGCGTCGCTGGCGGATGCGTTCTGCTACTTCGTGAACGGAGAGTTGTATGTAAAGGGAATGAACATTTCCACATACTTCTGGGGATCGTGGAACAGCCATGAGCCGGCACGCGACCGCAAGCTCCTGCTCACCAAGCGCGAACTCCGGCACCTCCAGCAAGCTGTCAAGCAGAAGGGCCTTACGATAGTAGCCGTCCGCGCGTATATCGCCGAGAACGGCTACGCCAAGCTCCGCATCGCCCTGGCCAAGGGAAAGAAGGAGTTCGACAAACGCCAGACCATCAAGGAAAAGGACATGCGCCGCGAAATGGAACGCGGTTAAAGGAGATATGCCCAAGAAAAGGATGCCGATGATAGCGGAGCTCCCGGCTCCCGAGACGATTGACGAGGAGGCGCTCGCCGCGTCGCTGCGCGACGGGAGCGTCGATCTCGTCTGCGTGCTCGGGCCGACGGCCTCGGGCAAGACCCGCTACGCGGTGTCGCTTGCCCGTCGGCTCGGCGCCGAGATCATCTCGGCTGACTCCCGCCAGGTCTATCGTGGGATGGACATCGGTACCGGCAAGGACCTGTCCGAATACGGCGACGTCCCCTACCATCTCATTGACATCCAGCCCGCCGGGGCTAAATACAACGTATACGAATTCCAGAAGGATTTCGTGAAAGCCTACCAGGACATCCGCAGCCGCGGCCGGGTGCCGCTGCTTTGCGGCGGCACGGGCCTCTACATAGAGGCCGCCACCTGCGGCTACGATTTCGACAAACGTTACCCGACGGTCGACCCTGCGCTGTTTCCGCACAATACCTTTTACATCGGCACGCTGGTCGACCGCGCGACGCGCAATGCGCGCATCGACGCGCGGCTCGACGCCCGCCTGGCGGAAGGCCTCGTGGACGAAGTCCGCGGCCTTCTCGACAGCGGCGTCCCCGCAGAAACCCTCATCTACTACGGTCTGGAATACAAATTCGTCACCCAGCACGTCCTCGGCATCCTATCCTACGATGAGATGCGCACCCTCCTCGCCAACGCCATCCACCAGTTCGCCAAACGCCAGATGACCTGGTTCCGCGGCATGGAACGCGACGGCATCGTCATCCACTGGACCGAACCCTGACCAGCGCCTAATCACCTAATCCCCCCAGCGCAGATTACTTGATCTCATCAAGATACCGGTCGGAACCCTTCTCAGCCTTCAAGGATATCGACATAACCTATCCAGCATTGTTTCGCCGGCTCAAGCCTTAGCTGTGATCATCTCCTTAAATCGTCGAGAACAGAAGAATTGCCCTAAGCGGTCTATGGGGCGATGCTTTGTCCGAGACCTGACGGAATTCCCGAGGTCAGGAACACCGATATGACCTACAGATATTTCGAGACGACGTCTCTGTCCGGAACGATTTGTCGGCAGACAAAGCTGCCGGGCTCAAAGAAGCCTTTCAATCTCATCGACCGGGACATGAACGATCCTGGACAACTGTTTGCTGGAGATCAGATACCGGCGTCGCAGCCTGCGTGCCAGCTCCAGCCGTTTCGTTGAGTCCAAAACACGGACATCACGTACTCCGAAGATTTCTCGGCAGACCTTCCGGCAGGCTTCCCTCATTTCATGGTCAGGCAGAGATACACCTTTCACAATAGCAGTCTGCCGTATCATCTCGCTGTCCGACGATCGGGACAGGAATGCGCGGAATGCGTTATGAGTCCTGTATATCTGTTCGAAACGGTCGATATCCACATAATTGGACGGCAGGATTATACCGTTGCAGGTCAACCATTTGTCCGGAAGCGGAACATCTGTCCTGAACTGTTTCTTCCTTTCCCGGCAGGTCATGTCCCCTATGCGTACCGCTTCCTGCACAACTCCATGCCTGTCGACACACCATACCGGGACAACCTTCTCCCCTCTGAAATACAAAGGTGCCGAACTCCATGGATAATCGTAAGGCATAATCCCCTTCCCATCCTTGGTAGGCTGCACGAGGACATACGCCCCGACTTTTTTAAGATAAGACTCACCCTCTACCTCCTCCACATCGAAGATAAACTGAAGTCCCTCGGGTTTTCCTCCTCTCGCATGGCTTATATATATCATTGTCAGCCTTTTGAACAAATCGCAAAAAGCTTTCCCCTCTTCCTCCAGACAGTACAGCAGGAAGTGTACATGGGTATCTTCAAAGGTAAAGGCGACTACCACTACATTCGGGAAACGTAACGCACACACCGCCAAACGGTTCAGCGCCGAAACGAAATCGGATTTGGAAAGGAACAGTTCCGCCGCCCTTTTCCCATCCGAGTAAAAATGATAATACTTCTTTTCCATAGTCAAACAGTTTCCCGAAAATATAGTATAAGGGAACATAATTCTAATCTCCCGCGGAGGGGTTTTCCGAAGAAAATTATCTTTTTATAGATCAATGGCCCTGACAGGACCGGATCCCCCTATCCTCCACAAATCGTCGAGAACGAGGGTACAGTTCTGAGTAGCCTGTGAAGCCATTCCTTGTCCGAGACCTGACGAAATTCCCGTGGTCAGGAACAGTAATACTGCCTATAGGCCCTTCGAAGCGGCATCCACGTCCGAAACGATTTGCGAAGGAAAACAGGCAGGGGGAGGTGTATGAAGGAGGAATAAAAGGGGGCCGCGCGGAGAAAGGATACTTACGAGCTGGGCGAAGAAAGGTGCTTGGGGGACTGTATGAAGGAGGAATAAAAGGGGACTGAGCGGAGAAAGGTTATGGCGAAAAGGTGCTGAGTAAGGTGAAGCAAGAGTGTGCCAAGCAAAGCAGGAAACTAATCCTTTGGATGAAGCTTCTGGCGGCGGGTTTCGGCGGAGTCGTGGCCAAAGAGGAGGCGGGGACCTTCGACGGAGCGCCAGTATTCCTCATCGAAATCGGGATGCTCGTAGGGGCCGTCATGGTCGATGACGAAAGAAAGATACGTGATCTTGTACCCCTGCTCCAGGAACATTTTCTCATAGAAAGTCTGGACGTCGTACAGCGCCTCGACCGTTTCGGCAGGCAATCCGGGCAGATGATAGTCAGGCTGGGGCGTGCCGTAGAGATCCTCGGTGCAGCCGAGGATCCGGAGGCCGTTACGCTCTGCGACCGCTCGCGAGTACCGGTGCAAGAACATGCTGTCGGTCTTGAGGTGGACGATGCCTCCCGGCTTCATGAACGAGCGGTAACGCTCGAGGAAGAGCGGGGAGGTCAGGCGGCTGTTCTCGCTGCGGAACTGGGGGTCGGAAAAAGTAAGCCATATCTCCGACACTTCCCCCGGAGCGAAATAGGCCGTGATGAACTCGATGCGCGTACGGAGGAACGCGACATTACCCATACCGTGCTGGGTGGCATATTTTGCGCCTTTCCACAGTCGAGCGCCCTTGATGTCCACGCCGATATAGTTGAATGCTGGATTGCGCTGGGCGAGGTCTATGGTGTACTCCCCTTTACCGCAGCCCAGTTCAAGGACTATGGGACGCGGAGCGTCAAACATCGTTTCGTTCCAATGCCCCTTGACCGCATGGTCCCTGAGATTGAAGAAACCATCCGCCAGCACTTCCTCCGCAGAGGGCTGCAGAAGGCAGCGGAACGTTTCGTTCTCGGCGAATTTCTTGAGTTTACCGTGCCCCATCGGGAATGTTTTTCTTGCAGATGATGCCCAATCCCCTGAAACCGGGAACCTCGGCTCCGGAATTGACCAGCACTTCGATATTCCAGGTCCCGTACTCTACCGGCACGAGGGATTTCCTGTAAGGCTTGACATACTGTCTGGAATAGGAGTCGGACCCCGTACTGTCATCGAACAGACCGAAATACACCGTCTCGCGGTAACGCTGCCCGGACGGTGCCGTCCAGGTAACCATCAGGGAGAAATCACGGGAGTGCATCTCCTTGAACCGGGTGGCATCTATGCGCGAGTAGAACGATACGTCATAGGTACAGAGGGAATCGGACAGGTCGATGGTGTAGCTGTACAGGCCGTTGGCCTCCCTGTCCTCGACACTGACGAACTTTTCATAGGACACCGGCCGGGAGCACGAAACGCCCGCCGCCGCGACGGCAGCGAGCATCATCATGCAAAGAACCTTGACCAGCGACCTTCCCATGGCTTGTCACTCCCCTGCTTCCTTGGCGGCTCCGGAGCCTTTGCGGCCATGCCCGCGGCGGCTGTCGCCCTTGCGGCCGCCGTTCTGGCGCTGGCCGCGGCGGCGGGACTTGGAGCGCTTGCGCTCGGGATTGTCGAAACGGGTGATGCTGTCGTCACCCACGGCCGTAATGAACTCAGGCATATACGGTTCAGGCTCGGTCTTGAGCGACTCGGGCTTGATGCCGTTGCGGTTCATCTTTATGATCTCCTGAACCTCATACGCATCCAAGGCATAGACATTGGCCAGGGAACCCTTCTCGTAGGAGAAATACATGATCTCCTTGAGGATGTCGGTCTTGACCAGCCATGCCTGTCCGTCCTCGAACTCAAGCGGTTCGCTGACTTTAGGGATACGCGACTGGGCATCCAGATAGGTGGCGACCTCGTAGTTCAGGCAGCATTTGAGCTTGCCGCACTGCCCCGCCAGTTTCTGCGGATTCAGAGAAAGGTCCTGACAGCGGGCAGCGGAAGTCGTGATGGACTGGAAATTGGTGATGTAGTTGGCGCAGCAGAGCTCGCGGCCGCACACGCCGAGGCCGCCGATAAGGCCGGCCTCCTGGCGTGCGCCGATCTGCTTCATCTCGATGCGGATGCGGAACTCCTCGGCGAAAACTTTGATCAGCTGGCGGAAGTCCACGCGGCCATCGGCAATATAGTAGAATATCGCCTTAGTGCCGTCTCCCTGGAACTCTACGTCACCGATCTTCATCTCCAGTCCCATCTCAGCTGCTATGCGCCTTGCCTTGATCATCGTATCCTGCTCACGGGCAATGGCTTCCTGCCACTTGACTATGTCGTTCTGCCTGGCTTTGCGGTAGATCTTCTTGAACTCGAAAGTCTCGGGATTGATGCCCTTGCAACGCATCTGGCGGCCGACCACAGGACCCTCGAGCGTGACGATTCCAAGGTCATGGCCGTTGGCTGCCTCGACTATCACGAGGTCGCCGACCTTGACGTTCTGGCCTGAAGCGTTGACATAGATGCCTTTGCGGGTGTTCTTGAAACGCACCTCGAAAAAGCCGTTGTATTCGGCACGGGACACACCGCCCAGCCAGTCATAGTCCTTGAGCTTGCAGCAGCCCTGACGGTAGTTGCACACTACGTCTCCGGTCTCCGGATCGGATGATGTGGTGCAACCCCGGCTGCAGTCGAAGTACAAAGATTCGTTATTGGTATTGTCGTCCATTTCAAATCAGCATATAAAGTCTGTCGACAAGGTCGCAGAATAGGATTTTCAGGTTGATGTTGCGCTCGATCAGCATCATGGCGTTGTCGAGCAGTGGCAATGCCTTGCGGGAAAAGCTTTTGCGGCATCGCGAGGCGTAATCGGCGAAGACGCCGGCTTCGGCCGGGGCGACCCCGGCGATACGGTCCATGCCCTGCTGGAGCATGAAAACCTTGCGCAAGGCCTCGGCCGCGTAGCGGCAGAAAGCCTTGGCGCGCTCCCGCGAAGGCAGGGCTGCCAGCTGTTCGCCGACATCCTGCGCGGCCAGCAGGTCGCGCGCCAGGAGCGCCTCCATGAGGGAGGCGAACAGGGCGGCCTCCGCCCCGGCCTCTCCGCTCTCGGAGAGGTAGGCCAGGGCCCGCCCGACACTGCCGCCGGCTACTTCCGCCGCCGCGGCAGCCTGCTGCTCCGAATAGCCGAAGCGTCCCTGAAGCACTTCGGAGACCTCCTCCTTGGTCAACGGCAGGACACGGATGCCCTGACAGCGTGACGAGATGGTAGTCAGAACCTTCTCTGGAGCATGTGTGATAAAGATGAACTGCGTCATCTCCGGCGGCTCCTCGATGCTCTTGAGCAAGCGGTTGGCCGTATCCTTGTTCATCTTTTCGGGCAGATAGACCACAACGGCCTTGTACCCACCCTCGAGGGAATGGAATGAAAGCTTGTCTATGATGAAGCGGGCTTCGGCTATCGCGATGACCGAAGACTTCCCTTCTATACCGAGAGCCTCATTCAAGTCATTTTCAAGGAAATAGGGATTGGCCTTTACGAGTTCGCGCCAGTACTGGAGATAAGACTCCGACGTGGGCTTGTCAGTCGTGACCTTGGACCCCTTCGTAACGGGAAAGATGAAATGGACGTCCGGATGGATGAGCCTGCCCACCTTCTGAGAGCCTGTCAGGCACTCCAGGAAACCGAGGGCGAGCAGGAGCGCCCCGCACCCGTCGTTCTCATAGAACATCAGGGCGTGCGGGACCCGGCCGCTGCCAACCATGCCGGCAAGGGCCTTCCTCACGTCTCCATTTCCTATGGTCTCATCGAATATCATCTGTCCCTGTCTGCCGTAAAATTGGCCAGTTCCACTAAATAATCCACCGCAGGGCTCGCAGGCAGCACTGAAAGCGCCTGTATGGCCTGATGCGAATATGCCTTGAGACGGTCCTGCGCATAGGCGATGCCGTCATTGTCCATCACGAAACCGATGAGAAGCCCGGCATTCTCCGGATGGTCCGACACTTCGCGCACCATCTCCCTGACCTCCTCCTGACGCTTCGCGTCTACCCGGCTCAGGGCTCCGAGGAGCGGGAGCGTGATCTTGCGCTCACGGATGTCCACACCCGCTGGCTTCCCGATATCGCCTCCCGTATAGTCGAGGATATCGTCCTTGATCTGGAAGGCGTATCCGAGATAGCGGGCATAGATGCCCGCAACCTGCCTGGCCTCGGCAGAGGCCTCGACGGAGATCGCCGCCGACTCACATGCAGTCTCGAAAAGGGTCCCGGTCTTGGACCGGATGATCCTGAGATAATCGTCCTCGGTGGTATCGCCGCTGGCCGCTTTCTGAAGCTGGAGCATCTCTCCTGAAGCAAGTAAAGAAAGCGTGCCGGCGAAAAGGCCCAAGACCTCCATCACAGCGCGGTCGGCTCCCATCACCAGGTCGACGGCCTTGACCAGCCAGTAATCCCCTACAAGGACGGAGTTGCTCGCCCCGAGGAAAGAAGCCACGGTGGGCGCTCCCCTGCGGGTCTTGCTTCCGTCGGCCACGTCGTCATGCAGGAGCGTGGCGTTGTGCAGGAGCTCGGTGGCAGCCGCATAGCGGATGCTGTCGTCCGTCAGACGACCTTCCCCGCATGCTTTGGCCATCAGCAGGGAGAGCATAGGCCGGAGCTGCTTGCCCCCGTGCTCCATGATGTAGGAGTTGATGTGGTTCAGCAGGTCGATATCGCTGTCCAGCGAAGAGCTGATCAGCGACATCGTCCGCGTCCAATCGTTCCCGAGATAATCCAGGATAGCCTTTCTGCCCATATCACTGCACGCAAGCGAGGAAATCATCCAATGTCTCCGGGAAATAGATCAGCCTCCTCGAAGGCCTGTCCAGCATCCCGGTCTCGACATAATGGTCAAGCAGTGCCTTCAGCGGCTCGTAGAAACCTTCGAAATTGAAAGCGACGACCTTGCCGGGATAGCGGCCCAGCTTAGCAAGCGTAAGGGTCTCGATGACTTCGTCCAATGTGCCGATGCCTCCGGGAAGCGCGATCGCCAGGCAAGTGCCTGCCCGCATCTCTTCCTTGCGCTCGGACATCGTCTCCGTCCATACAAGCTCCGTCAGGCCACGATACTCAACCCCCTTCATAAACACAGGGAGGACGCCCTTGTGCTCCATTCCGAGCCTCAGGGCCTCCCCGGCTATGACGTTCATTGTACCCTTGACCGTCCCCCCGGACACCATGCCGTACCCACACCCAAAAAGAATGCGGACGACATCCCGGGCGAGGTCGTTGAATCTTTCATCGATGTCGAAACTCGCCGAGCAGAAAACAACCGCTTTCTTCTCAGGCATAGTTCCTAGAACAGGACGGCGAGAGAGAGGGTGACTCCGTTGAAGTTGCGGACTTCGTCTCCGTTGACGATCTTCTTGGACTCGTCCTTGACGTTGACGGCTCCCATGTTCCAGAAATACTTCACGGAACCCTGGACGTGCTGGAAGAGTTCAACACCTGCACCGAGGGCCAGACCATACTCGGTCTTGTTCCAGGAAAGGTTGTCGACCAGATCCTTGCCCTTGAAGTCCATGTCGTGGATATTGTAGCCGATGAACGGCTCGAGGAGACCGTAGACGCGGAGGAACTCACGGCCGATACCGGCCTGGGCCTCGAGACCGAACTCAAGGAACCCGACCTTCATGTCGACCTTGGCCTGGTCGGTACCGATGGTGTTGACGGCGGTACCCTTGACCTTGTAGATGAGTTCAGGCTGCAGACGGAAGCCTTCCATGACAGGGAAATTGGCCACGAGACCTGCGTGATACTGGTCGAAGGTACCGATCTCACTGCCCTTGAGCTCGCTGCTTGCACCGGTGATACCGGCGATGACACCTATCTGCTGCGCGGAAGCGCTGAGCGCGATGAACGCGAAAGCGATGACGAAGAATAATCTTTTCATGTTATTTCTGTGATTAAGGATGTTTGTCTCAGATGAGGGAATCGAGGATGGCGGTAATCTCCTGCTTGGAGACGGCTCCCACGAGGCGGTTCACCATCTCTCCGCCCTTGAAGAAAAGGAGCGTAGGGATGTTGCGGATGCGGAACTGCATGGAAGCTTCATCGGCATCGTCGACGTTGCACTTGGCCACGACCACGCGGCCTTTGTATTCGGCCTCGATCTCGTCCACGGTGGGGGCGAGCATGCGGCAGGGACCGCACCAGGAAGCCCAGAAATCAATCATCACGGGCAAGTCACTTGCCAGGATGTCGGAAATGTTGGTATTGGTTACTACTTTTGCCATAGTATTTCGTAATAATTTAAAAAGATACAACCACAAATATAACAATTTATGGTTGTAAAACAAATGGGTCACAGAGCCCGCTCGATGTTCCAGACATAGGCCCTGAGGCCAAGGTTGCGGTAAGTCTCATCCTTTTCACGCAAGTCGGCGAGTATGCCGTCCACCTTGTCATCGTCCACCATGGAGAGGATGGCGTAGTTCATCTCCGGCCATGCATGGCTGCCCAGATGCGGGATGCCGTCGGTGCTGCCCCTGCCCTGGATGTCCTGCCATGCTGTATAGCCCCGCTGGCCGTTGGCCTCGAGCACCTCGACGATCTCTTCGTTGTAGGCCTGGTTGTATGCTATGAATATCGCTTTCATGATCTTGCAAGTTTCTTGTTTTTCCTCTTCTCCTGCCTGGTAGCCAGTGCGCAGTAGATGGTCGGGATAAGCACGAGGGTCACAAGGGTTGAGATAGACAGACCCCAGCAGACCGTTACTCCCAGAGAGTTCCACATTTCCGATCCCTCTCCCCTTCCGAGTGCCATCGGGAGCATACCGAGCACCGTGGTGAGGGTGGTCATGAGGATAGGGCGGAGACGGCTGCGGGCGGCGGTGACCGAAGCCTCCGCCACGCTCATGCCGCGCTCACGGCAGAGGATGGTATAGTCGATGAGCACGATACCGTTCTTCACGACGATACCCAAAAGGATAATGATACCGACCATCGACATCATTCCGAGCGCCGACCCGGTGACCCAGAACCCGAGCAGCACGCCCACGAAGGCAAACGGCACTGAGAACATGATCACGAACGGGCTCATGAACGACTCGAACTGCGAAGCCATCACCATGTACACAAGGAGGATGATCAGGATGATGAGGAGGAACATGTCCCCGAACATCTCCTGCTGGTCCTCATAGTCACCGGCAACGACCGCGGTGAGTTCAGACGGGATGTCGGTGGAATTGATGGCATTCTCAGCCACGGCTACCGCACGGCTGAGCGGAACCTTTCGCGCGACAATGCCCCTGACGGTGATCACGCGCTCGCGGTCCTTGCGCTCGATGGTAGGAGGCACCTTGGACTCCACGACCGTGCCGAGGTCCTTCATGCGGACGGGACGGCCGGCGGCATTGTACACCACGATGTTCTCCATATCCTCGATGCTGGTCCTGAACTCGGGAGCGTAACGGACACGGATGCCGTACTCCTCACCGTCCTCGCGGTAGAACGAACCCGTCGATCCGTTCATGGCCGCGCTGAACGCGGAGCCGGCGGTCGTCGAATTCAAGCCGTTAAGCGCAAGCTTGGTCCTGTCGAAGTCCATCTGGAACTCGGGAGTGTATTCGTCGCGGCTGACAGTCACCTGGGCGTAGGCCGGATCGGCAAGGAGTTTCTCCTTGATCTCCTGCGCCACCCTGTCGGTGGTCTCGAAATCGAAACCATAGATCTCGACATCGATAGTGGATGCGCCACCCATGCCGCCCATACCTTCGCTTACCATACCCTTCTTGACTTCGGGGTACATGGCAAGGTCAGCGCGGATGATGTCCGCGATCTCGGCCGTACTCCGGTCACGGTCCTCCATGCTTCCGAGGTTGATATTCATCGACATCACGTTAGCGCCGTTGGAGCGCATGCTGGCGAAAGTGTTGCTGGCGTCCGCCTGGCCGTAGGTAAAGCTGAGACGCTGGACTTCCGGCACCTGTTCCATGATCTGGTTGTAAAGCCTGCGGGCGAACTCGCCCGTGACCTCCTGAGAGGTACCGGCGGGGAGCTCGACATTTACCGTCAGGCGGCCCTGGTCGGACTGGGGGAAGAACTCTGTCTCAAGACCGGGAAGGAAGAGTACAAGGGTCAGGGCGAAAATGCCCAGCGCGCCGAATATGACTGTCTTGCGGTGCGAGGTGGCCCAGCCGATCAGGCGTGCATAACCCCTGGCAATCGCATCGAGGGCCTTGTTGATGGGGCCGAAGATGGCATTGTGAAGCTTGCCCGTCTTCGGACCGGCCTTCAGCATGCGTGAACACAGCATCGGCACGAGGGTAAGCGCGGCGGTCGTCGAGACGATCATGATGATGCTGACGATCCAGCCCAGCTGCTTGAACATGATGCCTGCCATGCCGGTCATCATGGTGAGAGGCAGGAACACGCAGAGCATGGTCAAGGTCGATGCGATAACCGAGATGGCGACCTCGGAAGTAGCGTGGACAGCCGCCTCCTTGGGTTTCTCACCGCGTTCCAAGTGCGTGGAGACATTCTCCAGCACGACGATTGCATCGTCCACGACCATTCCTATGGCTATCGACAATGCCGACATCGAGATGATGTTCAGCGTATTGCCCGTTGCAAAGAGATATACCAGCGAGGCAAGCAGCGCCATCGGGATGGACAGCACGATGATGAACGTGGCCCTCCATCGGCCGAGGAATACGAACACCACGAGCATGACCACGAGGAATGTGATCAGGATGGTCTCCTTGAGGGTGTTGATCGTATTGATGATATTGTCGGAAGAGTCGACGACGGTGGTGATCTCGATATCGGAAGGAAGGGTCTCCTTGATCTCCACCAACTGCTTCTTGATGTTCTTGATAACGTTGACGGTGTTGGCTCCAGACTGTTTCTGGATGACGATCTGGGCGGAGCGGACACCGTTGGTGTAGGACTCCATCTCCTTCTCCTGGCTGCCGTCGCGCACGGTGGCGACATCCCTGAGGTAGACCACACGACCGTTTACGGAGCCCAGGACGATGTCCAGCAGTTCACGCGGATCGGTGAACTCCTTCTGCACGCGCAGCGAATAGACATCCGAACCGATGTCGATGCTTCCGGAAGGGAGATTGCGGTTCTCGGCTGCGATGATAGAGGATATCGTGCTGACGGACAAGCCGTAAGCCTGGAGCTTCTGGGGATCGCAATAGACCTGGATCTCACGGGTAGGGGCTCCGGATACGGAGACCGTACCCACGCCGGAGACTCGTGCCAGAGGCGTGGCCAGCTTGTCATCAAGGATCTTGTCCAGTCCGGGAAGGCTTTCATCCGCAGTGGCGGACAGGATCATGATAGGCATGTCGTCCGCGCTGAACTTGAAGATGACAGGGACGGTGACTCCGTCAGGAAGGGAAGAATTCACCATGTCCAGCTTGTCGCGGACATTGTTCGTAGCCTCATCGATATCGATTCCGTAGCGGAACTCGAGCGTCAGGAGCGAAGTGTTCTCACGCGAAGTCGAAGTCAGGCTCTTCAGGTCGCTGACTCCGTTCAGGGAATTCTCCAGGACCTTCGTCAGGTTGTTCTCGATATCGGCGGCGCTCGCTCCCGGGTACGAGGACATCACCATGATGGTGTTTGCGTCGAACTCGGGGAGCTGCGCAATGGACGTCTTCACCAGGGAGAAGATGCCGAAGATCATGAATGCGATGAATACCAGGGCCGTAGTGACGGGATGGTTCACCGACGATCTGTAGATGCTCATAGGTGCTCCTCCACTAGTTGATTACATTGACTTCGGAACCGTTGCGGAGCGAGGTATGTCCCTTGGTGACGATCTTCTCGCCTTCGCCGAGGCCTTCCAGGATCTCGTAATCCGAACCGGTATGACGTCCAAGCGTGACGATGCGGCTGGAGACGGTATTGTCGCCGTTCAGCACGAAGACGGACTTCTGTCCGGAGCCCTGCTGCTTGACGACGGCGATGTCCGGAACCACGATGCTGTGGTTGATGGCGAAGGTGACTTTGGCACGGGCGAACATGCCGGGGCGGAGGACCCTGTCGTTGTTGGGTACCACCACTTCTGCGGTGAAGGTATGCGAAGCCGGATCGATGACCGGATAGATGCGGTTGACCTTGCCCACGAAGGTGCGCCCGGGGATAGCGTCGGCGGTGATGTCCACGCTGTCACCCTTCTTGACCTTGGAATAATCCGTCTCGGACATGGCGACAAGGAGCTTGACGGGCGTGATCTGCTGGACCACGTAGATGGGGGAAGACATGGCATACATGTCGCCGACATCATAGTTCCTGGCGGTAATCACACCTGTGAGGGGCGAGCGGAGGATGGTATTCTCGACGAGGTTCTGGTACTGCGAGTTGCTCACGTTGTATGAGAGCTGCATGGCTTCATAATCGGACTTGGAGAGCGCTCCGGCCTCATAGAGTTCCTTGAGGCGTGAAAGTTCGAGGGCATCGTTGTCGAGCTTGAGCTTGGTCTGCTCCAGGCTGGTCTGGTCCATCTCGGCAAGTATCTGTCCCTTCGAGACGAAATCACCGACCTCCACGTTGATCTTCTTGATGCGGGATCCGGCCTGGGGGACGACATTGTTGACGGCATAAGCCTGTACGGTCGTGGTATAGGTCTCGTCCTGGGGGACGTCACGATACTCGGTGACGGCTATCTCGACGTTCACGGGAGCGTTCGGGTCCATCATCATCATGGGACCGCCGGGGGAAGGAGCGGATCCGTCTTTCCTGCTTCCGCAGGATAAAGCCAACAGCGCCGTCGCGGCGCAAAGCAAGAATCTTACATTCGTTTTCATATCTTGTTCTCTTGTTTTCAGGTTATGCATCGATGTCGTTGCCCAGGGTCTGCTCGAGGTTGGCCTTGGCCACGATGAAATTGTAAACGGCCTGGGACTGCGCGAGCTGGGCCTGGGTCAGCGCCAGCTGGGCGTCGTTGAGCTCGGTGATGGTGCTCCGGCCGAGGTTGTATGACTTGGCGGCAATGTCGTATGCCTTCCGGGCAGTCTCCACGCCGGCTCCGGCGGCGTCGAAGTTCTTCATGGCGGTCTCCATCTGGTTCAGGTACTGACGGATGGCGACCCTGAGCTGACGCTCGGTGTTCTCCGTCTGGAGCACGAGCTGCTCATGCTGGTTGCGGGCCTGCTTGACGGCATTGCTGCGGCGCCCGCCCGCGAAGATAGGGATGGACAGGCTTAGGCCTGCGGCCGAATACGGCGACCAGTTGAACTCCTTGAAGACGAAGTCGTTGGTCATGGCGTTGATGCTGTATGAGAAAGTCAGCGCGAGGCTCGGGAGCGAGGCATACTGCTGCATCTTGATCGTATTGGCCAGCTCCTCAGCCTGAATGGCGAGCTGGCGCAGCGAAGAATTCCTCTCGAGCGTTACATCGTCATTCTCGTGTATGTCGCGGAACATGGTCAGCGAGTAGTCCATCAGGGATCCCGCCACGTCGATGTCCTCATCGAGGTCGATACCCATGACGGCCTTGAGCTGCCAGAGTCCGAGCACCACGCTGTTCTCGGCATCATAGACGTTGGGGATGGCGTTCTGGACCGTGGACTTGGCGCGCTGGTACTCCAGCTCGGAAGCCTTGTCCACGTTGTATTTCTTCTCGGTCTGCTGGAAGTTGTCCAATGCGTTCTCGTACACTTCCTTATAGACATTGAAAGCCTCCTTTGCCAGAAGCACGCCGTAAAAGGCCTGCTTGACCTGTGTGACGGTCTCGAGACGCGAGGAACGCGCGCGCTCGACGGCGAGCTCCACGTCCTGCCCGGAGATCTTGATGCTTTTCCAAAGCTGTGCATTCACAAGGGGCATGGAAGCCTGGATACCTGTCGAGAAGGTATTCCAACGTCCCACTTCGATGCCGCCTCCCTTGGTAGCACCGCCGCCTCCGGCCTTGGTCTCGGCGCCGGAGGCTTCTTCCTTGGAGCCACCGCCACCCATCATGGACCCCATGTCGAAGTCCATGTACATGACCTGTTTCTTGATGGTACGGGAGTATGATCCCGAACCGTCCACCTGGGGGAAGAGCGAAGCGTAAGAGCCCTTGCGGGCATATTCGGCACGCTCGATATCCTTGTCAGCCACGCGGATGGCTATGTTTTCGCTCAATGCTATGCGTATGGCCTCTTCAAGCGTAAGGACCGTAGGTGCGGATTCTTCCTGAGCGGATACCCTGAATGACGGAAATACCATTCCGAAAAGGACCGCCAGTATCGCAAGTTTTTTCATTCGTGAGTCTATTGATGATTCTGTTTATTATCTAAGCGGTTTGGCATAATGGGTGGGCTCCTTCTTCGCAGGCTTCTGCGGCTCGGGACGCACCGCCCTGGCCGGCGTCTTCCGGGAATTGGCATATACCAGGATGGCTATGCCGGCGAGGATGAACGGTATGGACAGCAGCTGGCCCATGTTCAGCGCCATACCCTCTTCGAAACCGACCTGAGGTTCCTTGATGAACTCGATCAGGAAACGCATGCCGAAGCAGCCGATAAGGAAGGCGCCGAAGAAGAATCCCCTGGGAATGCGGTCGAGCTTCTTCCAGTACAGCCCGATAAGGATCAGGCCGAGGATGAGATAGGAGCCGGCCTCGTACAGCTGCGTGGGATGCTTGGGCTCGGTCTCGCCGTTGCGCTCGAAGATGAAGCCCCAGGGCAGCGAAGTCACGTCACCGTAAATCTCGGAATTGAAAAGGTTGCCCAGACGTATGAAACATCCGGCGAAGGCCACGGCTATACAGAGATGGTCCATGATCCACAGGTAGTCGAAACCCTCCTTGCGGCCGTACCTGCGGGCGAACCAGACCATGGCGAGGATGAGCGCTATGGCGCCGCCATGGCTGGCGAGCCCGCCTTTCCACGGCTGGAAGATCTCCCAGAAGCCTTTCCAGCTGCCGAGATAATAGTCCGGCTGGTAGAACAGGCAGTGCCCGAGGCGCGCGCCCACTATCGTGGCTATAAGGAGCGTGTAAAGGAGCGGGTCGAGAAGCCTCTCGGACACGCCTTCACGCTTGAAGAACCATTTGAATATGTACCAGCCGAGTATGAACCCGGAGATGAACAGGAGGGAGTACCACCTGATCCCGAGACGGCCTATGTGGAATATGACAGGGTCGACGTTCCAGTGAACTGCAAGAAATTCAAACATAAATGCAAATATAAGCATTAATTTGCTATCAAAAAGTATTCCGTATCCGGAGCCGTCCTGAACATAGTGACATACCACGCTCCGTCGCGCTCGGTCCGGGCGGAGACCGCCCGGCCCCTGGCGCCGCCGGCACGCGTCACCACCACCGGGGCCGCCGTGCGGACCCGGCAGCTGCCGCCTGCCCGGGAGCGGATGACCGCTCCTTTCAGGCGGCCGCCTTTCCAGTCAAGGTCTACGGTGAAAGCTCCCCTGGCCTGCATGCCCTTGACGCTGCCTTCGGCCCAAGCCGAAGGCAGGGCGGGCAGCAGGTGCAGCTCACCGTTCTGGCTCTGGAGCAGCATCTCGGCCACACCCGCAATACCTCCGAAATTGCCGTCTATCTGGAACGGAGGATGGCTGTCGAAGAGATTGGGAAGGGTGGATTTGCTCAGCAGCTCCCTGTACATCAAGTAGGAGTGGTCGCCATCAAGCAACCTCGCCCAGAAATTGACCTTCCATGCCTTGCTCCATCCGGTCCCTCCGTCACCCCTGATTTCCAAGGTCTTGCGGGCTGCGGCAGCAAGCTCGGGAGTGCTCAGCGGAGATATCTGATGTCCGGGGTACAGGGCAAAAAGATGTGAGACATGACGGTGCTGGGGATCGTCGTCCTCCCAGTCCTTGTACCATTCGACGAGATTGCCTTTTGCCCCGATCTGCAGCGGGTGCAGCCTGGCACGCACGTCCCGCCATATCTCACGCTGGCGTTCATCCACTCCCAAAACCTCGCTGGCCTCGATGCAGTTGGTCAGCAGGTCCCATGACAGTTCCAGGTCCATGGCCGACCCTATGGTCACCACTCCCTTGGCGCCGTTTTCATCGATGAAAGCATTCTCGGGAGATGTTGACGGGGCTGTAAAGAACTCCCCGTCGCGTTCCACAAGCCAGTCGAGCAGGAACTCCGCGGCACCCTTCATGAGCGGGTACGCCATGGTCCGGAGGAACTCTCCGTCCAGGGTGAAACGATAGTGCTCGAACAGATGCTGGCAGAGCCAGGCTCCTCCCATGGCCCAGTTGGCCCACATAGGGTCACCCTCCTTCTCTCCGACAGGATTGGCAGCCGCCCAGATGTCGGAATTGTGATGGACCGTCCAGCCGCGCATGCCGTACATGTTGCGGGCTATCTGCGCGCCATTGACGGAAGCGTCCTTGATGAAGCGGTGCAGCGGAGCGGTAAGGTCGCTCATGGCGAGCGGCTCGGCCGGCCAGTAATTCATCTGGAGGTTGATGTTGGTCGTATAGTCGGACCCCCATGCGGGATAGCGGTCGGCATTCCAGATGCCCTGGAGATTTGCCGGAACGCCGTCGGCCCGTGAACTGCTTATCAGCAGGTAGCGGCCGAAACGGAAATACATCATCTCCAGGCCGGGGTCCGCGGCGCCTTCGGCATAGCGGGCCAGACGCCTGTCGGTGGGCATTTCCGCAAGGGCGGGATCATCATCGCCGGCAAGCCTCAACTCCAGTCTGTCGGCAATGGACTTGTAATCAGCGATATGCGCTTCGAGCATGGCATCCGGATCCTTGCCCTCGGCGGCATCCATCCACTGCTTCGCCAAAGCCTTCTCGTCCAATCCGTGGAAATCCGGATCGCGGTCGAAGCCGGCAAAACTGGTCGCAGCGCTGACCATTATCGTGACCGAAGTAGCGCGGCTTACCCTAAGCCCCGGAGCCGTATACACTTCTCCGTCACACTGTACAGCCTTTACGCGGTACTGGTAGCGCATGCCTTTCTCGCCGTAGGGGCCCTCCCAGATATAGGGATACTGCCCGTCGGTACCCATCCTGTACCCAAGCTGTCCGCTGACGGTGAATTCGTTGTCGGACACGCCCTCAACCTTCACTCCCCTCCATGGCGAATCACCGTCCAAGGAGAAGTTGAGCGCACCGCGACGTGAAGCGGTGATACGTATCACCATCACGCGGTCTGGATATGAAACGAAATACTCGCGGGTGTACTTGATGCCGTTCCGGACAATCTCGGTCACAGCTACAGCTGTACCGAGATCCAATGTCCGGAGATAACTGTCCGGCAGGGAGTCGGCCGGGGCCTGCGCAAGCTGCGCCCCCGGCCGGCCGCGCCGGCCCATCAACTCTCTCGGTGCAGGATAAGTCTGGCGTATATGAAGGTTGCCCATCGGCAGGTATGCCGAAGCGTTGGGCCCCTGAAGGGGCACCAGCAGCTTCCGCGCCCCCTGCCAGTCCTCGGCGAACAGCGCTTCGCGCACCTGCCGGAGGATCTCCGGGCCATCGGGCGCGGGATTGTTGTCAGCGCCACATCCTCCCCACAGGGTAGATTCATTGAGATTTATCAGGTCATCGTCCACTCCGCCATAGACCATGGCTCCTATATGGCCGTTGCCAAGCGGCAGCGCTTCATTGAAGCTCGCCGCCTCACGGTCATATCTCATGACCTGCGCCGACGCTGCCATCGACATCAGCGCCGCCACGATAGGTATCAACAATATTTGTTTCATAGCACTCACTCCTACAATTTTACAAAGATAACAAAAACTGCGGAGTGAGCGCGCCCGGTCAATAATCGTCCCTTCTTCCAATAACTCCGAGATCGACAAGGTGCTCGACGATCTCTCCGCTGTATATGGTGTATTCAGCCGTGAATTCCCTGGGAGCATCCTTATGGACCTTGTAGGAACGGATATCCTTGAATCCCCAGGTGCTTCGTGTCATATCGTAATCGTACTCCTTGTCTTCATACGTTATCGTGAGTATGCATCCCTCTTCAAAGGCTGAACTGAAGCTGCACGAGCCGTGGTAGTCGATACCCTCGGTGACATCGGTGAAGTTGCCGGTGGCCTGTACTGGAAGGTCCAGCGTAATTGACTTCGAGGTCCGTATCCTGAGGTCGTAATCCGATGCATTCGTCAGATAATAATGGACGGTTATGTCCGCCTTCTCCTTCGAGCAGGAAGGCAGGAGCAGGATCATAAGGAACAGAACCGGGATTATAAAACTTGTATTGGCTTTCATAGCGTTGTCATTCAGGAAGTTCGATCCAGTCTCCTTCAAGGCGGCTCACTGCGCCGAAAACGCCGCAGCCGCCCTTGACGTTGGAATATGAATATGAAGAGGGGACGAACGGAACAAGCGCCTCCGTATAGTCTTCCCGATATTCCAGAGTTTTTGCATAGCGGTATACCTCCGGGGAGATCTCCATCAGGTGAACCCTCATCTCCGAGGTATCATTCCGCCCGTCGAAATACACGGTGATGGTTCCATCCTTCATCAATGAAGCCCCTCTCCACATATATACCGGGACGACATTGCCATTAGCTCTACCGTCCTTGAACAAGGACCAGGACGAGAAACCCGCTTTGACTACGAGGTCATCCCCGAATTCGGATGAATAGATGAAACCTTCCGAGTCAAGTATGGGCGCCGGATAGAGATACCTGACCTTCCCCTCACTGCTGAATCTTCTCTCTTCGAAAACGACCGCATAATAGTGATCGGCTATATCCGGGTCGTCAGGTGTTATCTCCATCTTGATCACCCTCTGGCCATTGCCCGGGGATCCGTCCATATAGATGAATGCTTTATCAATATCCACCTTGAATGGTTTAAGGTCCTCTGGCTTGAAAGTAGTGGCCGTCACAGGGTCAAGACCACCTCCGGACACGGTTATCTCCAGAGTCTGACCTCCCGGTATCTTCTCGGTAGTGTAGTATGCGCCCAGGGGAAACAGTTCCACCTCAACCTTGGCATTGCTGAGAGGGATCTCACGTCCTCCCGCCTTCAAGGTCACATCCACGTCGGACAGGACACGGCTCTTTTCGTATCCGAACTTGGGAGCGGTTGCCATCACGGTAATGGCGGTAGTGTCGCTCATACCCTGGATGCACTCCACATAGATGACGCTTCTGCCGTCCTCTCCGCTCTCCATTATCATTACGCAGGATGAAATGAGCGTCAGGGCCAGTGCAACGACGGGCATTACAAGCATTATATGTTTCATTCGCTTCATCATGTTCAAGGGTTAGAATTTAATCGTGTAACTGACCGTTGGAATGATCGGAATCACGGAGATCCCTTCGAAGGACTCCCCGAAATAAGTGGCTTTCTTTGGGAATATTGTCTCAACCCTGTCATATACTGCCGCCGTAATGGGATTCATCCTGCAATAGGCATTATAGATGCTTATGTTCCATATCCCTTCATTGCCCCTCTTCGTCACGTGCCGGAAATTCGCTCCGAGGTCCAGCCTGTGGTACGGAGCCATCCTCATATTGTAGGGGCCGACGTACAGGTCGGAATAGTCCTTGTCCGGGAACCATACCCTTTCAGGGTTCTCCTCGAAGTAGAACTCCCTGTTTACTCCGTGGGTAGGAATGGTGATCCTACTGCCCGAATGGAACAGCCATCCCGCATAGAGGTCGACCTTGCGGGAAGGCCGGTACGTAAGCGTGAGGTTGAGCTTATGACGGTTGTCGTTCCTGTCCGCGTACCAATCAACAGCGATGTCGTCGAACTTCCTTTCATTCCAGGAAAGGGTGTAGCCGGCAGTCGCCTCCATCTTTCCCTTGGTATATGACACCGTAGTCTCGACTCCGTAGGACCGTCCGATACCTTCGCAGAAAGACTTCTCCCAACTGTCCACCGGAGGGAAGAAAGTCAGCTTGCCGGAGTATTCCAACAGATGGGACATGGTCTTGTACCATCCTTCCAGATCGACATGGAAACCTCCGGGGAGATCCGTGTATATGCCTCCCGCAATCTGGGAAGAGTGCATGGGAGCCACTTTGCCCGTGGACGGCATCCAAAGGGATGTGGGCAATTCCACATAGAACGTAGTGACCTGATGAACGAACTGGTTCATCTGGGTGTAGGACAGCTTGGCGGAACCGAAATCGGAGAACTGGTACTTGACTGCAAACCTGGGCTCGAGATGATTCGACGCTTTGCCGTCGATGGCATACAGAGTATATCTGAGACCTGCATTCAGCTTGAGCCTCCTCGACAGTGTCATCTCGTCCTCGGCATAAAGAGAGGCTTCATGACCGATATATCTGTACAGATAGCCGTCAGTAATGGTGGTATCTATCTGCACGAAGTCATTCGATGAACTGACAGTCGTTCTTTCCGGGCGGAAATTGTGCAGCTGGTAGCCCAATCCCGTCCTGACATGATGGACATTGGAGGGTATGTAATCGAAGTCGGCCTTCAGTGCATAATCCCTTATCCTGGAATAGTTCGACGTATCGTAAGAGCCCTTGTGCTCTTCCGTTCTGTCGAACTGTTTATGTTGAATGTATGTATAAACAAACTTCCTGTAATTGTCCTCCCCATAATTGACCAGTCCCATGGTCCCGGTGTGGTAGGCCGTGAGTCTCATGGAAAAAACCGGGGAGAAGTCCACATTCCACACTGCACTCCCGACAATATTTCCCCATTTGAGGCGGGCATCCATTTTCTCATCCCTGTTCCAGGTCAGGTCGAATGCAAACTCATCGTCGCCTTCTCTTTGTACATCCCTGCCTCCCCAGGAGTGCTTCCCATAACTCAGCACATCCTTACCGTCATAGAAATTCAAGGAAAGCACGCTCCTGTCGCTGAACTTATGCGTAAGGTTGAGGTTGATGTCATAGAGCCGGTAACCGCCGGAATACTTCTCGTGATCGGAGGATACTATGAACTTGAAAACTGGCCAGCTGAATGTGTCGAGCCAACTGCGCCGGAGGGCGATGCTGAACGATGTCCTGTCCTTTATTATCGGACCGCCATACTGCATCTGGGCATTGATGAGGCCTATCGAGAACGTTCCCGAATAAGAGTCGAAACTCCCTTGCTTCGTCGCCATGTCCACGACGGAAGAAGTACGGCCGCCGAACCTTGCCGGAAAACCGCTCTTGTAGAAGTCAAGGCTCTCGACCGCATCTGTATTGAAAGCCGAATAGAGACCTATCAAGTGGCTGACCTGGTAAACCGGTACTCCGTCGAGGAGGAAAAGGTTGTCGCTGCCGTCTCCGCCGTGCACATACAGGCTTGACATAAGCTCCGTGCCGGCAGCGACTCCCGGAAGGACCTGGAGGGTCTTGATCACATCCGGAGAGCTCAGCACGGCGAAACCCCTGTTGAAGGCTTTCCCGTCAATCTTCGTGAGACCCGTCTGGGTAGTATTGAGGTCCCTGTCGATGTACGAAGTGATCCTGGAAGCCGCCAGAGTGTCCAGCAACGTTTCAGGGTCAATGACAGCGTGAATGTTCTCAATGGACGGTTTGTACGCACGCACGGCGATGTATTTGCGCTTGACGTCCCATTCCATTCCGGTCCCGCTGAAAAGGTCCCGTAGAGCATCCTTCAGCTTGACGGAAGCATCCCTTGTTCCTGAACCGTTATACGGGATATCCAGGTTCACGTTGGAATCATAGATGAAACTCACTCCGTATGCTTCCTCGATCCAGGCCATGCGTTCTTTCAAAGTTGCTTGGGAGGCTTTCTGTGCGAAAGCCTCCACTCCAGCGAGGACAGTGATCGCCAGTACTGGAACAAGCAGTTTCAATAGCTTCTTCATAAGTCGGACGTTCAGGTTATTTTACGGATATTACGATTTCGAGCGCAGCAGAGATAGCCTCGGCGATGGTTTCGGGATCCTCCGTAGAGAACGACCCCGTCAGGGTCCTTCCCTCAGCATCGGGAGAGACGATGAACTCCCTTCCGAAGTAATCGGACAATTCTGCCAGCACGGTTTCCAGGGGAGTTCCTTCATACTTGAATATGCCTGTTGCCCAGGCAATGGGATTGGGAAAGGCGTTTTCCACCGCTTCAGGGACAGAAGTCCCCTCCCGGAGGACGGACTCCATGCCCGGGGTCAGTATTACTCCGTCCTCGCTGCCAGCGAAGAGGACTTTGCCCTCAAGGACATCCACGTAGACATCTCCGGCAGACTGCTTCACCTGAAACACGGTTCCAAGGACTTCGACTACGGATTCACCGGCATCGACCTTGAACGGACGGCTCTCATCCCTGGTCACTTTGAACAAAGCCGTCCCTTCCATCTCGACGTTCCTGCCTCCCTTAGAGTCAGAATACTTCACCCTGGTTCCAGGATGGAGTATGACGGAACTGCCATCCGGAAGCTCAGCCTGGATGGAATAGTCGGCCGCCATATATTCCGATACGGACGGACCCGAATGGAAAAGGAATACAAAAAGGAGCACTGCGGCTGCCACGGCAGTGAAAGCTGCAGCATATCTCCATATAGGGAAACGACGGACCTTCCGAGATTCCGCCTTTGTTTCGCTGTCGAATGCATCTTGACGGTAGTGCTTGAGCACGAAGCCAAGCATACGATCCATATTCTCCTGCATATTCTTTTTTCTGATAAGACGGAAAAAGCGGCAGAATATACCACTCCCCTCTCAAAAAAAGATACTACAGGCAGAACAGGAAGTTCAGGATCTTTTTAGAATTCACGCGAAGAGACTCAATCGCCCTGAAGATCTGGTTGCGGACGGTATTCTCCGAAAGTCCTTTGAGACGGGCTATGTCACTGTATTTCAGGCCATCCCTTTTATTGAGAAGCAGCAGTTCGCGGCGCTTGGGCGGGAGGGAATCGACAGCCTCCCAGAGCTGGACCTCTATCTGTGCACGTCTCTGAGCCTCTTCATCACTTATATACGATAGGTCATCCATCGGGGCGATCCGTTCCTTCTTCTTCGACCTCAAAATGTCGATGCAACGGTTCCGGACAGAGCTGTAGAGATAGACCTTGGGATTTGAGAGGGCAGGATTATTCTTGATAAGGGAGGCGAAGCATTCCTGGACAATATCCTTGGATTCATCGAGATCACCCATATAATGCAGCGCATACAGGCAGAGCTGCCTGAAATACTGCTTATAAAGGGTACCTATCTCGGTGGAAGTCATCGTCAAGTCTGATTAAATTGAAAAAAAGCAAAAAAAACCGCCCCGGGACAACATGTGTTCCAGGGCGGTCTGTGTCAATCGGAGACTACTCCCTGATGGCAGCGATGCCGGGGAGATCCTTGCCTTCGATGGCCTCGAGCATGGCGCCGCCGCCGGTGGAGACGTAGCTCACCTTGTCGGCGAAGCCCATCTGGGTGACCGCAGCGACGGAGTCGCCGCCGCCCACGAGCGTGAACGCGCCGGCGGCAGTGACCTCGGCGAGGTCCTGGGCGATACGGAGGGTACCCTTGGCAAACTGAGGGATCTCGAACACGCCGACGGGACCGTTCCAAAGGATGGTCTTGGAAGCATCGATGACCTTCTTCCATGCAGCCAGCGTATGAGGACCGGCATCCACACCCTCCCAATCATCAGGGATGTCGCAGGACGGGAATACCTTGGTCTCGGCCTCGTTGGAGAACTCCTGGGTACCGACGGCTTCGGTGGAAAGATAGACCTTCACGCCCTTGGCCTTGGCCTCCTCGAGGATGGCGAGTGCATCCGGCATGAGGTCGTCCTCGTGCAGGGAATTGCCGATCTTGCCGCCCTGGGCCTTGATGAAGGTGTAACCCATGCCGCCGCCGATGATGAGGTTGTCGACCTTGCCGACGAGGTTCTTGAGGACGGCGAGCTTGGAGGAGACCTTGGAGCCTCCGACGATGGCCGTCAGCGGGCGCTCGGCCTCGTGGAGTACATGGTCGATGGCCTTGATCTCGCCTTCCATCAGGTAGCCGAACATCTTGTCATTCGGGAAATACTTGGCGATGAGGGCGGTGGAGGCGTGAGCGCGGTGGGCGGTACCGAAAGCGTCGTTGATGTAGCAGTCGGCATAGGAAGCGAGATGCTTCACGAACTCCTTCTGGCTGGCCTTGACGGCAGCCTTGGCTGCGGCCTTCTCCTCGTCGGAGGCGTCCTCTGCGAGTCCGCGGGGCTTGCCCTCCTCCTCTGCGTAGTAACGGAGATTCTCGAGCAGCAGGACCTCGCCCGGTTTGAGGGCGGCGGCCTGTGCGTCGGCCTTCATGCAATCGTCAGCGAACTGCACCGGAACGCCAAGGCGCTCGGACACGCGGGCCACGATGTGCTTGAGGGAAAACTTGGGGTCCACCTTCTTGGGACGTCCCAGGTGGGACATGATGATGAGGGAACCGCCCTTCTCGAGGACTTTCTTAAGCGTGGGGATGGCTGCGCGGATGCGGGTGTCGTCGGTGATCTCGAAATTCTCGTTCAGAGGAACGTTGAAATCTACGCGGACGATGGCTTTCTTGCCTGTAAAATCGTAAGAATCAATGTACTGTTGCATAAGTATAAAAATTAAACATTTCCATTTTCGGCAAGCACAAAATTAACAATTTTAACCGAATAACCACTATCTTTGCAGCAATAAATCGATTAACGATGAAAATTGAGTATCCGGCAGCGTCCTGGAAGGACTACGAGATCATTGATTCTGGCAGAGGTGAGAAGCTGGAGCGCTACGGCCGTTACGTCATGGCGCGTCCCGAGCCGAAGGCACTCTGGGACAAGTCCATGGGCGACGCCGAATGGGCCCGGCTCATGCATACGCGCTTCGCGCCGGGCGCCGGTTTCGGCAAGGCCGGAAAGGAAGACAGCGGTACCTGGGAGCGTCTGAAGAAGATGGACGACCAGTGGTACATCGGCTACCGCGGCATGCAGGCCGGCCTCAACCTCCGGCTGCGTCTGGGACTCACTTCGTTCAAGCATGTAGGCGTTTTCCCCGAGCAGGCGCCCAACTGGGAGTACATATACGAACATACGGGCAGGCTCGTACGACAGGCGGAGGCCGAAGGGAGGCCGCTCCCCAAAGTGCTGAACCTCTTCGCATACACCGGCGCGGCCTCGCTCGCCGCCAAGGCGGCCGGAGCCGACGTCACTCATCTCGATTCAGTCCGCCAGGTCGTCACCTGGGCCAAGGAGAACATGGAAGCCAGCGGTCTGGACGGCATACGCTGGGTCGTAGAGGACGCCATGAAATTCGCCCGCAGGGAAGCCCGCAGGGGCAACCTCTACCAAGGGATCATCCTCGACCCCCCGGCATACGGACACGGCCCGGACGGAGAGAGGTGGAAGCTCGACGAATGTCTCTTCGACATGCTCAAGACCGTCTCGCAGATCCTCGCCCCGAAGGATTCGTTCATGGTCCTCAACCTCTATTCCAACGGATACTCAGCCCTACTGGGCGAAACAGTCGTCAAGGAAGCTTTTGGACTGAAGGGGAATGGAGGATATGAAATGGGAAGCGGGGAGCTCGCCTTGCTTGACAGCTTTGGCAAAGCCCTCCCGCTCTCGATCTTCGTGCGTCTCAGCCGCTAACCTTCACCTACCGTCAGGCTGTCGGCCTCGTCTACGCTCCCGGATCCGCCGTTGACGAAGTCCATCAGCGCTTCGAAATTCTTCCCGATCTGGCCGGCAAGTTCCTTGTCTCCGGCGGAATTCACGATATCCTGCAGATAATAGACATACTGCCCGCACAGTTCGAAGTCGGACTGCGCGTAATCGTAGAATTCAAGATAGAAACGCGAGGACACCAGGAGGTTGTTGAACAGCTCGATGGCAAGCTCGCGTGCCTTGTCAGGCTCTCCGAGCTTGTAATACAGATCTACCATCTCGCAGACCATGTAGTCATTGCCGGAGAAACCGATAGGAATGGTCTCCAGAGGATATGATTCGCGACGGATCACCTTCTGGCACTTGTCCAGCATCTCCTTCGCCCTGTCCCTCTCGCCTGCCTTGATGAATGCCTGGGCGGCATTGACGAACAGGCTGCGCTGGGACATGACGCCAAGATGGGTGTAAAGGTTCTGGTAATCCACGAAATAGTCATCCCGCGATATCGCATCCCATTTGAATACGTTGGTCATCAGGTCGTACAGCCTGTCGGTATCGACGATACCTGGATCAGTGGTCGTCATCCTGTTCTTGAACGGGACGAACTTGGCTGAATAGCCCTCATACATAAGATAATCCTTGATGCCGATATTCAGGTCACCACCCTGGTTAAGGACATGCAACGGCCTGTCCCACTGATAGTTGGAGAGAAGGTCAAGCATGAACAGTTCGGGTTTGGTCAGATAATCCTTGTCCTTGGGAATCTCCAGCACGATGCTGTCCGGAACTGCGTCCGCAAACTTCGGGCTGACGATGCCGCTCTTGAGAGCATTCGCCTTGTTGACCGGAACGATGAGCTTGCGGGCGACGATATAGTCGGCTTTCTTGCCGCCGCTCAGCGTCACCTTGATCTCAGGATGCTTGAACACCGCCATGACGTCCGAAAGGAGCATGGGCTGCTCGCGGGTATCATTGATGATGATGTACTCGTTGGTGCCGTAAAGGTACTGCTCGGGTCCCACCGTGAGCGGGAGCGGGGCGGACTCGTTGACGGCGTATTTCATCTGGTCGATATGCCAGTCGGTACCGAGCAAAGAGGTATTGACGACACGGACGTCGGTACGGACGCCTTCGACTTCCTGGGCATACCAGAGAGGGAAGGTATCGTTGTCACCGTGAGTGATCAGTATACCGTCCTTGCCCACCGAATTGAGGTAGTTCGAGGCCATCTCGGTGGAAGTCCTGCGGTTCGAGCGGTCGTGGTCGTCCCAGTTCTCGGCGGCCATCAAGGCCGGAACGAACAGGCAGACGACTGACACCGCGGCGGCCACTGCGGTGGAGTTGCGCCCCTTGAGGGCGCCGTCCAGCCAGTTGTAGAGCGCCGCGACTCCCAGTCCTATCCATATAGAGAAGGAATAGAACGAGCCCGCATAGGCATAGTCCCTCTCACGGACCTGGAACGGAGGCTGGTTCAGGTACACCACGATGGCGATACCGGTCATGAAGAACATCAGGAACACCAGCCAGCTGCCGCGCTTGTCCCGGTCGAACTGGAAGAACAAGCCGAGAAGGCCGAGCAGCAGAGGGAGGAAGTAATAGTGGTTCTTGCCCTTGTTCTCAGCAAGTATGAGGGGAGCGTCCGACTGGTCGCCCAGCCTCATCTTGTCGATGAACCCGATACCGCTCTCCCAGTTGCCATAGAACATGTCGCCGGGTATCTGGCCGTGAATCTCGTTCTGGCGGCCGACGAAGTTCCACATGAAGTAACGCCAGTACATCCAGTTCAACTGATAGTCGAAGAAGAATGCGAGGTTGGCGCCCATCGTGGGCTTGCGGTGCGTACGGCCGGCAACGCGGTGGCCTTTGCCCTTCATGTACGACTCATAGAAGTCGATGCTGCGCTGGTCGGTCCCGCTCCACATGCGCGGGAAAAGCATCTTGCCGGCGGCCGTGTATTTTGCGTCGACAGGCGCATCGGCATGGACGTATTTCCCGTTCAGGGGAGCCCAGTACTTTGCTGCATCAAGCTCGTACGGAGCGTCGAAATACTGCCCGTACACGATAGGCGTGGAACCGTACTGCTCACGCGAGAGATAGCGCACCAGCGTGAAAGCATTGTCCGGCTGATACTCATTGGTCGGGGTCTTGGCGCACGAGCGGATGATATCGATGCTGAATATGGAGAAACCGATGATGATGGTCGTGAGGCACAGCATGACGGTGTTCCAGAACACCTTGTTGTTCTTCAAGGTCCTGAACAGGCCCCAGAAGCAAAGCGCGAGCAATGCAACCATGAAGAATGCCGCTCCGGAGTTGTAAGGAAGACCGAGGACGTTCACGAAGAACAGGTCCATGTAAGCTGCGAGCTTGGGCAGCCAAGGGATGATAAGGAAAAGTATGACGGCGAGTATCACCACCGACACGGCGAATATCTTCACGAGCTCCCAGGCGCCGTATTTGCCGTCCTCGCGCTTCTTGTAATAATACATGAATACGAGGGCGGGAATGGTCAGGAGGTTCAGCAGGTGGATGCCGATGGACAGTCCCATCAAGAAGGAGATGAGGACGATCCAACGGTTGGCGTAAGGCCTGTCTGCCTGCTCGTACCACTTGGTCATCGCCCAGAAAACAAGGGCTGTGAACAAGGACGACATGGCATAGACCTCGCCTTCGACTGCAGAGAACCAGAAAGTGTCGGAGAAGCAGTATGCGAGTGCTCCGACCGCGGCGCTGCCGATAACGGCAATGGCGCCGCCGGCGGTATAATTGCCGTCACTGCCCGGACGCACGAGACGCTTTGCGAAGAAAGCTATGGTCAGATACAGCAGGAATATGGTCAGGGCGGAACACAGCGCGCTCATCACGTTGACGAGTAACGCGGCGTGCATATTGTCCCCGAACATCGTGAATATCCTGGCTATAAGCTGGAAAACGGGGTTCCCCGGGGGGTGACCTACCTCAAGTTTATACGATGAAGCGATGAACTCGCCGCAATCCCAGTAGGATGCAGTGGGTTCTATGGTGGAAAGGTACGTGAAGGCCGAAACCACGAAGACGGCAGCTGCCGCGATCCTGTTCCACAGGTTGAATCTCTTGTTGTCCATACTCTCTGTCATTCCGGGCAAAGCAACGTATCTTCTTCACCCAAGCAACTTACAAAGATACGAACGTTTTCCGGTTCGTCAATGGGTTGCGTCGTGAATCAGGTCCAAGAGACCGTCGACTATGGCCTTCTGGGCATAGCCCTGCTTGTATCCGGAACTGAGGACCTCGAACACCTGGGCGCCGTAGGACTCGTCATCCGGGATATAGCCGCCGCGGCCTTTGTTGTGGCCGTCGGTCACTGTAGTCACTATCGTGAAATTATACGGCGACTTGCTCTTGAGTTCGACGGCAATCTGGTTGTAGGGCTCGCCGGAGATGGCGCAGACGGGGATGTCGTCCAGCATCACCAGACCCAGTTCGAGGGATATGTCGTCGGCGTCCTCATATTCGCCGGCATAGCCGGCACGGCCGCCGCCGTTGGTCTGGCGGCGTCCGGGGCACGTGACATGCGTACGTGCCGCCTCCAAAGTCACGTCGGTCTCGAAGCGGCGCATCATCATGATGACATACTTGACTTCCTCGCCGAGGATCTGGCCGTAGCTCTCGGCCATCTTCTTCTGCTCTTCCATCAGGCGGTGTACTTCAGGGTCGTTGCGGTCGAGGCCCTGGCCTCCGGGAGGCATCCTGTTGGAGATGTCCTCGCCACGCTTGGCATACTCAGCGATACGGATGTCGCGGAGGTCGAAGGTCTGTTGAAAATACAGGGGATTCTGGTCGCCTGCGGCTCCGGAGGAGAATATTGCGACGAAATCATCTCCGTAGCGGCTCTCTATGTACTCCTCGGACTTGCCGGGAAAGTCACCGGTGATCATGTCTAGCTGGCCGGTGATGACGGCATGCATCGCGTAGTTGTAGTAGGTCGCAATGGGCTTGCCATCAAGAGTTTCAAAGTAGAGTACTCCCACGGTCTTGTCCGACTTGCCGTCATAGTCGGGGCCCTCCCACCAGGTCCCGCGCTCGGGATCGAAGAGGTCGCGCTTGACATTGAGGTAACAGACGCCGTTGCCGACTCCTACCTTGGCCGGAACCATGTTCTCGTATGCCTGCTTGATGGCCTGGTACATCCTCTCGGTCAGTTCGTCTGCAGGTACGGTGCCAGTGGAATGGCAGTGGGTGCCGTTGTAGATGATATTGCCCTGAGGGATGCCGAAATCCTTCTCGATGCGTTCGTTGACGGCATCGACACAACGCTGGTTGGCGTTGCCGTCAACGTTGGCCAGGCCGGCGATGGTGGTGCCGTTCGAGAAGAGGATCACACGGAAGTGGGTATGGTCGAGGATTCCATACGAATTACGGCCGAGCTGGTCCGGACCCGGGGTGACGTCCACTTTAGCGGCGCCGACTTTCAGCTGGCCACGGACATGGTTGCCTGCAAAGGCGCTGCCCGTGAAGAGCAGTGCAAGACAGATCACAATCAACGATTTTGCTTTCATGATATCATTAAGTTTCAGTGTTATTCCTATTCCGGCATGGCCCCCTTGCGGGAGCAGACATAAGAGGCGGTCGCGGATGCGAGCCGCTGGGCTTCCGCGAGCGTGTCCCCGCGCAGGTAAGCCACGGTGAAGGCTGCGGTGAACGAGTCTCCGGCACCGACAGTATCGACGATCTCCACGTCATCCACACCCTGCGGGATGACCTTGTCGGCGGTGATGACCTCGCTGCCTTCCGGTCCCTTGGTCAGGATAACCAGCCTGAGGCCGAAACTTCCGATCAGCTCCCGGCATGCGGTGACGGCATCGTCGCTCAGCCCGAGCATCCCGGCTACGATGCGTATCTCTTCGTCATTGATCTTCAGGATGTCAGCCAGCATGAGCGACTCCACGATGACCTCACAAGAGTAATAATGCTGGCGGAGATTTATGTCGAAGACCTTGAGCGCATCAGGCCGCATGGCGCGGATGAAGCGCATGACGGACGAACGGGAGTTCATGCGCTGGACGAGCGAGCCGAAGCAGACTGCATCGGCCCGCTTCGCGAGCTCCTCCATCTCAGGGGTGAACGGGATGTTGTCCCAGGCAACATCCTCCATTATACTGTATGCCGGAACGCCGCGGTCATCCAACTCCACCTGAACGGTACCTGTCGGCTTGTCCGTCACGGCGATCATGCTGTGAAGGCCTTTCGAAGCCACAAGTTCGAGAATATCGCGGCCCAGAGCGTCGTCCCCGACGGCGCTGACGGCCCAGCCCTCCTCTCCGAGGCGGCCGGCATGATATGCGAAATTGGCCGGGGCGCCGCCGAGGGCCTTCCCCGAAGGGAGCATGTCCCAAAGGATCTCGCCGATCCCTACTATTATCTTTTTCATGCCTTTCCTTTCTTTAACATGTATGCAAGATATATGAGATAGACCACTCCCAGGTTGATGACTATGACCGAACCGACCTGCGAGCCGAGCGCATCGGAGAGTACCCCCATCAGGAGCGGGAAGATGGTGCCTCCGATCAAGCCCATTATCAGCAGGCCGGAGAGCTCGTTGTTCTTCTCGGGCATATACAGGAGGGCGCGGGAGAAGATCATCGAGAAGATGTTGGAGTTGCCGAAACCGACAAGCGCAATGGATACATACAGCCCTGCCAACGTATGGCATACGAACAGTCCTATCATCGACAGCACCATACAGAACACACTGACAGCAAAGAACTTGCTGAGAGGGAACCTCGCCAGTATGAACGATCCGGAGAAGCATCCGAGCGTCCTGAACAGGAAATAGATGCTGGTGGCGATACCGGCCTTCTCCAGCGGAAGGCCGAGGCGTTCCATGATGATCTTGGGAGCGCAGGTATTCACGCCTACATCGATGCCCACATGGGAGATGATGCCGAGGAAGAACAGCAGGACGGTCGTGTCTCCAAGGAGCCTGAGGCAGTCAATGAAGCTTGACGACCTGTCCTTCGGGATCTCCTCCTCTATCTTAGTCATACCCAGGTAGATCGCGGCTATGATGGCGAACACCAGGAAGATGGGATAGAGCAGCATCCAGTTGTTGAATTTCACGGAAGCCCAGCTGGCGATGAGGGGAGCGATGAGGGAAGCTATCGCCTTTACGAACTGCCCGAATGTCAGCGTGCTGGCCAACTTCTCCCCGCTCACGACGCAGGTAATCAGAGGGTTGAGGGATACCTGCATCAGCGTGTTGCCAATGCCCAACAGGCAGAAAGACAGCAGCAGGACAGGATAGGAGTATGAAAACAGGGGAAGGATGAATGCCAGCGCTGTGACCACAAGACTCAGAAGGACAGTCTTGCGCTTCCCTATCTTGTTCATCATCAGTCCAATAGGTATGGACAGGAAGAAGAACCACAGGAACACCATCGACGGCAGGAAGTTGGCCATCGTGTCGGACAGTGCGAAATCGGCCTTGACATAGTTGGTCGCGGTGCCTACCATGTCCACGAATCCCATCGTGAAGAACGCCAGCATTACGGGTGCCAGGCGGGAAAGGTTGGATTTGTTATCTCCCATATTTCTTAGTTTTGTTCATTACAGCCCCAGGCGGGTTATGGTCAATCTGTCAACAATAAAGCCGCCTTTGTCGGAATATGATTCCAGACGGTCATAGGGTTCATTCGGAAAGACCAGGTTGGTCATAGCCACCCTGCCGCCGTCTATGAAGACTTCCAGCGAAGTCAGGTCATACAGGATCTTCATTCTGTGCGCGCCTTTCACGTTCATGGGCGCCCAGGTCGCGAGCGCGAAATCGTTGACATAATCCATCGAGTTCGTCTTTCTCCTGTCGTGGTTCTCGATCTCATGCGTGGTGCTTCTCTCACCGAAATCTACGATGCCGCTCTTCGTACGGTCAAAGACGAAACGCTGGAGTGCGGCATCGAAATACAAGTCCACGACATCCCCGGCTGCATTCGTCAGGCGGAAGCCTGACCGGCCGGCAGCCGGGACCGTGAGGTCCAGATCCAACTCGTATGCGCCGTCGGTAGTGTCAAAGAGCCTCGTGGAGGAAACTCCACTCAGGGTCCGGGACTCTTTCTCAAGCTTAGAAAGCTCAGCGACGGGATATGCGCTCACATAGTACTCTGCTCCATCCTTGAAAAGTCCGAGTTGTCTGGGTATGGCGTTTGCGCTCCGAAAATACTTGGTCGGGACAATGGTCCCGTACTGCCAGTTGCTCATCCACGGAACCGCAATCACCCTGTCGCCCGTGTTGGAGAAACAGACGGTCGCATAGTGGTCCTTGCCCCAGTCGAGCCATTTGACCGTCTCCTTCGGAGAATCGCAGGTGAATTCCCTGCCGTCAAACTCCCCGACGAAATACTGCGTAGCGCTCCCGCCGAAATAGCAACCGGGATTGACGTTGACTATCATCACCCACTTGGTCTCCCCTTCAGCAGTCGTCAGCTGGAAAAAGTCCGGACACTCGAACTGGCGCGGCTGCACACCGTATCCCTCGCCCCAGGCGCTCATGTATTCCCACTCCCGAAGGTTCTTCGAGGAATAGAAGCGCATTTCCTTATCCGCCGATACGACCATAATCCATTTGCTCTCCTGCTCGTACCAGAAAACCTTGGGGTCCCGGAAATCCTTGATACCGTCGAAGGGAACAAGGACGGGATTGCCCTCATACTTGGTGAAGGTCATGCCGTCATCCAGACTGTACGCAAGGCACTGCGTCTGGACATACTCCCGCCCGGTATTGTAGGATGTGTAGAAAGATACTACAGCCCCGGCCCCGAAACCGGCGGTATTGTCGATGTCCACCACCGAACTGCCGGAGAAGATATGGCCGTAACCGTCGCGGTAAAGCGCTACCGGCTGATGCTCCCAGTGAACCATGTCCGTGCTGGTCGAATGCCCCCAGTGCATGTTGCCCCAGACGCAGGCGAACGGATTGTATTGATAATAAAGATGATACACACCATCCTTGTAAAACAGGCCGTTGGCGTCGTTCATCCAGCCATAGGGAGGCGTGTGATGATAGACGGGCCGGTATTTCTCTGCCGGAACTTCAGGAGGAGCATCGGAGAAGGAGATGAGCTTCCATGCCTGCGCCGCCTCTATCCCCGAGAAATGTACATCGCGCTTCGATGCGCCGAAATGCTCCAGGTCGAGGGGTACGCAGTAATCTGCCTCCTCCCCATCTCCGGCAATGCGGATGTCAGCAACATACAATGTCTCTCCACCCCGTTCGATGGTCAGGGTCACCTCGTCGTTCGACTCACGGATGGGAATGACCATATACCGGCCGCTCCCTCCGTTACAATCAAGCAACAGAAGAAGCAAGGGCAGCCCCAGAAAGCACTTGAACAGTCTCGTCACTTTTTCAGGAAATTGCAGTTGTCAAGGAAATCGTAGAACAGCGTAGTCCAGATGTTCACCGACTGGCCGTTCTCGCGGTATCCGAAACCGTGGAAACCCCTTGTGAAAGAGTGTATCTCCAGCGGCTGACGGGTCTTGTTCCAGGCATTGTAGAGGGCGGGCGTGTCGCCGAAACCGTTCGACGAGGAGGCTTCGCCCGTGCTCGCGGCAATGAAGAGCGGCATCGGGTCTTCCGGCACTTTATCCTCGAACCACGCCGGATAGATCATGCCAAGGAAGTCCGGCCGGCTCATCTCATCATGGTCGAGAGCCACGTGATAGACGATATTGCCGCCTGCGGAGAAACCGATGATGCCTATCGCCTTGGGGTTGACACCATACTTCTCCGCATTCTTGCGGATGTAGGTGATCGCAACCCGGGCATCATCCCACGCCATCTTCCGGTCATAACCCTGTTCTTCGGCAATCTTCGCGTGCTTCTCGGTGAGTTCCCTCATGCGGGCATCCCTTCCCTGGTTGCCGTACGAATGGTCGGCCACATATCTGGCCTCCTCATAATCGGCGCCCGAATATGCGGTGCGGTATTTCAGGACGAAGGCGGCTATACCGTGCGCGGCAAGCCATTTGGCCACGTTGGGGCCTTCCTGATGCCAGGACAGCGCGGTGAAACCGCCGCCTGGGCATACGACGACGGCAGCCCCCGTCTCGGTACCTTTCGCCGGGAGATATGACCACAGTTCAGGATCCACTACGTTCAGGATGCACTCCCCGACTTCGCCGGGATTCATGGATGTCGTGTATTCGAAGAGGAACTCCTGCTGGGTCCAGTTCTCGCTGCCGGGAGCCTTCCCTTCGTAGAGACGTATCTTTTCCGCCTGGGCGAAAACGCTGGCGCTGTACAATGCAAGGGTGAACAGACTGATGATTATCTTTTTCATGATTCTATGCTGATTATTCATATTCAGGGAAAACGGTGAGCCTGATGGTCGAAGCGCCGTAAGGGACGAGTTCGATGAAGGTGTCGCTGCCCTCCTCGGGAACGACTGTCTTCGGAAGCGGAGGTGTAATATACGCATCCTCCATCTCCCAGCTGCAATACCATTGGCCGTCCTTCTCGAACAGTTCGTTGAAAGCATCGCGCACCCTGCCGTAATTGCCGTCAGGATTGACGTAATACTTCATTGCGCCCGCCCTCTGCAACTGGATGAGCTCGCCATCGATCTTGACAAATCCGCCGTTCTCCGCCGGCTTACCGTCTTTGTCATACAAAGGCTCGTCAGTCCATTGGGTGAAACGCTGGCCCTCATACGGCTTGCTCGGGACCACATCGAGGTTCCAGTCCTTGACACCAGTCACGGGGATCCTGATCTTCAGGGGGACATTGTCAAGGTCGAACGGGAAACCCTTGGAATGGGTCTTTATTAGTCTGACCTTGTCGAGACCGGAGTTGCGGATGGCATAGTTCCATTTGCCGGAAGGCGTTATGTTCCAGTTGACAAAGTCGGGGTTCTTAGATTCCTTGCCTGCAAGATAGTCGTAAACCTTCGTATCCACTTCCCAGTCGGCAGGAATGGCATAAGTGAAAGTCAGGGGACCGCGGACGACGCTTTCGCCCTGAACCGCGTTCTTGACGAATTCTATCTCCATGGGGAAGTTCACATCGAACTTCTCACCACTCTTCCATGTCTTGCTGACAGTCTGGAAGCCCTGCTTGTCAGATGCCTTGCACCACCCGGGCACCCTGTACGTGAAGTCCATCTGATGCGGCTTTTTCGACACCTTGCCGTTCTCGTAGAAAGTGAACTTGAAGCGGATATCCTCTTCGAAAGGATAGTTGGTTATCTCATGGATCTTCACAGTGACCCCGCCGCCGAGGTCATAAACCACTGACGAAGGGCCGTAGAGGGCAGCCACAGGCTGCCCGTTCCTGTCCTTCATCCACATCCTGGATGCGAAATTCGGGAAATACCTGTGGAGATTGCCGATACAGCACTCGACTTCATGCGCGGACCTGTATGCCATCCACGTCTTGGCTTTCTTGTAATCGTTGTGGTTCGACGAGCCCGTGCACAGGAACTGGTTGGGACATGAGAAATACTGCATCGCCTTGAAGTCCTTGGTCACCGCGCCGAAGCCGGCATTATAGATGGCCCTCTCCAGGCGGTCAGCGAATGAAGCATCGCCGGTGACCATCAGGTAATAGCCTATGGTCCAAGTGTAGTCGGAGATGTCGCAGGTCTCGTGTGAAGCCAGCGACTCCACGCCCGCAAGGCCCTCGGAACTGGAGATGATGCCGTCGATGAGCATGTTCAGGTCTTCCATCTTCCGGTCGCCCTTCAGGGCGGCTTCCTTATATATTTCCTTGCCCGTGAAAGCGTAAAGGAGCATGGGCAGCTTTAGGGTTTCGCAGACGGTTACGCCGTGTCCCGACATGGGCTGGTCGCTCAGGTACTGCTGCATATTGTTCGGGACCATGGCCCATACGGCTTCCGCAAGCTCTAAGAGTTGAGTGTTACCTGTGAGGGCATACGTCCAGAGGATGCCTTCGATGTTTATGATGTAACGTCCTTCGCTCAGCTCTTCAGGAGTATATGTGAGGTAGTTCTTCTCGAGTGCTGCGGGAACCCTCGGGTCGCCGGTAGCCTCATAGTAGGTCTTCATCGTCCTGAAGAATACCGCGAAAGGCCAGCCCATCGAATCGCCTTCACGGCCGAGGCGCCCTTCGGGACGGCCTGCGGCAGCTATGATCTTCCTCTTCTCAATCATTGCCGCCCTCGAAGCGCCGAAACCGAAGCCCCTGTAGCTGGATTCGTCGAATACATAGCCCGGCTTCGGAGGCAGCGGGTGGTCGAGGACGTAGTCCACGTTGGCCTTGCCCTTGGCCATGAGTTCCTCGTCGTCGAGGACATAGCCAAGCCTGCTGAAGCCGTCCACGTAGTATGCGGACTGCTCGAAACGCCACCAGTCGGAGCCCCAGTAGTGGGGATTCTTGCTCATTTCGAGATTGCCCGCCCAGCAGCAGCTGTCAAAAGGATATGACATGGCTTCAGGATGTCCGGTAAGGCCGTCTTTCTGCCTGACAAGGATCTCCCGGACCCATCCTTCAGGTGTGATGTCGTTGATGAGGCCCTCGGCAAAAGCGGCATAGGGTGCTACAGGTATATCCGGTGCTCCGGCAACCGGAGCCTTTCCCGTTTCCTTGTTGCATGCGAGTAACAAGGAAAGCACGAACAGAATGAGTGAAAACCTTTTCATTTTTGTCAGCGGGTATAGTTTACCGTTGAGGAGCGCCTTGGGGAGCACCCTGGGGACGGCCGCCGGGAGCGCCGCCCTGGCCACGCATGCGGTTCACCGCCTCGTACTGTCCAGGGCGGACAGTGTCGAGCCAGTTCGCGTCAGTACGGGGCTTGTCCGACCTCTCGACTGCATGGACCTTGATGTTCTGGCCGCCGAGGACGATCCTGTCAAGGAATGAATCTATCTCGTTCCAGAACCACTTCAGGGGAAGGAGCGCCATGCAGTGGTCGCCACCGAAGTACTCGTTGAGCATATAGGGGACGTCCATCGCATAGAGCTGCTGGCTCACATAGTAAGGTCCGAAACCATGGCGGTTGGGGCTGCGTTCCATGTCGAAGGTCACGGTAGGGTCAGCCGAGCCGTGGAAGAAGCACATGGGGCAAGGCTTCTTGTCCCACCTGAGTTCCGTATCGTTCTCGCCGGTCAGATAGACGGCACCGGCCATAGGGACCACTCCAGCGTAGTTGAATCCTTCCGGAAGGTTGTCCTTGGCGATCTTGTGACCGGTGCAGATATAGTACTCGGCGTTCATGCTGTTGATTGCGCCGGCGCTGCTGCCGCTGATGACGATCTTCGCGGGATCGATGTTGTATTCATCAGCATGCTTGATAAGCCAGGTCGTGGCCGCATACAGGTCTTCCACTCCGATATCTATGGAGAACTGGAAAGGATTGTACCCCTCCGGAGGAGTGATGAGCGGTTTTCCGTCCCTGCCGCGGGCGGAGCCGAGACGATAGTCTATGGCGACGCAGACCCAGCCTTTTTCGCAGAGGTGGTCATACAGGGGGTTGCAGAGGGCATCCACCCTAGACCCCATGGCCCAGGCGCCGCCGAACGAATAGATGAACACCGGACGCCCACCTTCCGTCTTCTGGTCCTTGAACTGATAGATGTCCATCAGGATAGGCTTGCCGTCGCGGACTACGAACTCGACGGTCGACATGTCGGCTTTCGACTCGACCTTCGCCTGCTGCGGAGGTTGTGCATAGGCATTCACGGACAACGCAGCAATGATAATGAAACTGAATAAAACAGATCTCTTCATGTTTATTAGCGTTTGTTTATTTTCCTAGGAGAAAGAGGACGGGGACATCGAGGCGCGAGGCCCAGGAGTCCTCGACATGGGCGAGGCCAGGATAGACTTTGCTGACATAATGCGCATCATCCCAACCGGCATCCCGGAACATCCTGTCCAGGCGGTCCTGGTACTTGGGATACTGGGCGTCGAGGGTCTGGTCACCGCGGTCCATGTATATCTTGCTGCCGTTGGGCTTGAGATTCGCCTTCAAGTAATCCACATAGCACCGGTTCGCGGGATCGATGAAATCCTGCTCGGCATCGTAGTTGGTGATATAGAGGACTGAGTGTGTCGAAAGACAGCCGGCTCCGCCGAATACTTTGGGATATTTGGCCACCGCATAGGACGATATCAGACCTCCCATGCTGGATCCCATATGGAAAGTGTGGTCCCTGTCCTTGCGTGTCGAGTAGGTCTTGTCAATGAAAGGCTTCAGTTCCTCGACAAGGAACTTCAGATAGTTGTTGCCCAGGAGGTCATCCTCGCCCAGTCTCTTGGATCTGGAATAGTCTTTCAACTCCGGAGAATAGAGGTCGAAAACATCCTGGGGAAAGTATTCCTGGCTCCTCGTGCGGAACGAGTTGGCCACTCCGACAACAATGCAGTTCTGGATCTTTCCCTCCTCGAGAAGGCCTCCGAACACTTCATCGACACGCCATTCCTGATGGTTGAACATCATCTCGGCATCGAAAAGGTTCTGGCCATCGCTCATATAGACGACGGCGTACTTCTTCCCCTTCGAGTAATTGTCCGGGAGCCACACATACACGTTCCTGGGTGTAACCAGGCCCGATGGGGATTCGAAAGCAGGATAGAAATCAAGTTTGCCCACTGAAACTTTGGGCTTGGCCGGATCGCCGTCACCTACGGTCCCGGCGGTCTTGTCAACTCCGCAGGACGATATGACGAGTATCAAGGCTAATGCCAGTATTTTGGAATACCTCATGAACGTAAACTAGAACTTGAAGATTGCCGAAGAAATGGGAGAAAGCGTGATGACGTCCCCCTTCTTTGTCTGCTTATAAGTGCACTTCGTGTAACTGCCGCCGATGATCTGCGGAGCTGAAGCCTCCGTCGGCAGGGTCACGCTGACCTGCTTGCCGGACGGGTTGAGCACCACGTAGCAGCGCTCCCGCCCGAGCTTGCGCTCATACACCATCGGATACGGCTGGTCAAGGCCGCTGACAAGGCGCCAGTCCGCATCCGCACCGAGAGCCTTGACATCCTTGCGAAGTTTCAGGACCGTACGGACATAGTTAAGGAGAGAGTTCGGATCATTCTCTTCCTTTTCCACCGTCATGCGGTTCGGATCCGGATCCTGGGGGATATAGATCTTGTCAATGGGAGCGGTTGAAAAACCGCCGTTTGACGTGCCGTCCCAGAGCATCGGGATGCGGCAGCCGGCACGGCCTCCCGATCCGTCAGTGGACGGAGCGTTGGGATTCTGCTTCAGGCCGATCTCGTCGCCGTAGAATATGAACGGCACGCCGGGCATGGTCAGGAAGAAGGTCATCGCGACCTTGAGCTCTTCCGGAGTCGTACGGCCTTCGGTACATACGCGGTTGAAATCGTGGTTCCCGGAAGGCATGCTGACATAGCCGTTGCCGTGGACCGCATCGTACTGATAGGTGTAAAGGTCGTACCAGGTCTTGAGTTCACCCGTTCCGGCCTTGTCAAAGTAAGGTGTAGAAGGGGTGGCGTTGGGACCGAAACCCCTACGGCCGTAGAAAAACAGCGAGGAATAGTTGTACTGCCCGTCGTGGCAGAAGAAATCAAGGTCGAAATCAGCTGCCGCGACGGACTGCGCAGGATTGAACCATTCTGCGATAAGGATACCCTCGGGGTACTCCTCGTCAAACCACTTCGTGAAATCCTCCTTCCACAGTTTGATGGTGGCGGACTTGTCAAAGTCGTTCTTCACGAGGCTGGCCGCCATGTCCACGCGGAAACCGTCCACGCCCTTGTCCATCCAGAACGATATGATGTTTTTCAGCTCCCGGCGCATGGCCATGGGGCCTGGAGCGTCCACCGCTTGCTCCCAGGGATGCTCCGGGTCAGGATTGGCAAAGCCGAAGTTCAGCGCAGGCTGGGTGTCGAAGAAATTCTTGACATAATAGGGCCCGCGCGGTGCGTCCGTGGCCACGAACTTGCGTATGAGGCTCGCGCTGGAGTTCATCAGCGCGGCATAGTCCATCGGACCGGTCTGTGCCGGCTCCTCCGGCTTGAAGCTCGGCCAGATGTAGTAGTCGGAATAGCGCAGGTCCGGAGCCTCCCTGGACTGGAGGAACCATTCGTTCTGGTCCGAAGAATGTCCGGCCACCAGGTCCATCACGACCTTGATCCCGCGGGCATGAGCCTGGCGGATCAGTTCCACCAGGTCGGAGTTGGTACCGAAACGCTTGTCAACCTTGTAGAAATCAATGACATCGTATCCGCCGTCAGTCCAGCCGGACACATACACGGGATTGAGCCAGATGGCGGTCACGCCTATGGATTTGATATAGTCCAGGCGCGACATGATGCCCTTGAGGTCACCGTAGCCGTCTCCGTCGCTGTCCTGGAAAGACGACGGATATATCTGGTAGAAGACAGCCTCGCTCAGCCAGGAAGGCTGCGTCGGCTTCTGCGCCAGCGCACCGCTGACGGCCAGCAGGCACAGGATGCTGATGAACAGGATTCTTTTCATGGATTTGAATATTTTCGGTTATCGTCCCATCCGCATGCGGCTCAACATCTCGACCATGTCATTGAAGTTCATGGGCTGGTTCTTCTCCCTCCTTTCGACATCAGCTGCGGCCTTGCGGCGGTCGGCCTCGTCGGAAGGAAGGGTGTAGAAGGACTGCTTCTTCAACTTCAGGGCTTTCTTCAGGCCGTCGACGAGGATACGCTCCATGTCGTCGTACAGGTTGACGGCGGGGTGGATGCCGTCATAGGAACCGTTCTCGGCCAATCCTTTCTCCGCGGTAGCGAGGGGAGTGAAATAATCGACGTAAGTGACGTTCTTGTGCGTGTCGGCATAAGCCTTCAGGCGTGCGTTGAACGCTTCAATGACCGAACCGGCGTCGATGTCGGGAAGGATCATGTAGTGGGCGCAGGGAGTGATGGAACAGAGGAGGACCTTGATGCCGGCATCCTCCGCCAACTCGCACATGGCAACGGTATTGTCAAATATGGTCTGGTCGGGATAATAAGCCTGGGAAGCCATGTTCTGGCAAAGGTCGTTGGTCCCGCACATGATGGCCACTGCCTTGGGCTTGAGGTTGATGACGTCCTGCTTGAAGCGGGTCAGCATCTGACTGGCGGTCTGACCAGAAATGCCGCGTCCGACGAAATTGTTCTTCTCGAAGAAGTCAGGATCATTGTCATACCAGAAGTCGGTGATCGAGTCGCCCATCAGCACCATCAGGGGAGCCTGCGTCAAAGCGGCGTTCTTCTCTTCGTAGCGCTTGAAATTGGGCCAGTCCTGAGGACCCATCTGGCGGGCGGGACCGGCAGGGCGCGCCGGACGCGCAGCGGCCGCGAGGACGCGCTCTATCACAGGCTCGACGACAGCCTCCATCTTCTCATAGCCGGCGGCGGTAGGATGGCAACCGTCATTGGAGTCAGTCTCGGAAATGACTCCTCCGGGAAGGGCCATGGCCTTATGATAATCAACATATTCTATCCCGGCCTCGCGGGCATAAGCCTCATAGATACCGTTGAGCCGGATAACATCCTGTGCCGGCTCTGCTTCAGGGTTCCAGAAGAAGCGGTGACACGGCGTCAGCGAACAAAGTATCGGGATGATATTGTTTGCCTTGGCGATATCACACATAGACTTGATGCAGGCGGCGATATCCTCGAAATCTATCTTCCCGTTGTTGCCCGCTATGTTGTTGACGCCGGCCATGATCACCACCGCACGGGGGTGAAGGTCGACTACGTCCTGCTGGAAGCGTGCGAGCATGTGCTCGACGGTCTGACCGCTGATGCCCCTTCCGACATAGTTGTGCGAAGTGAAGAATCCGGGGCGGATGTTCACCCAGAAATCGGTGATGGAGTCGCCCATGAATACTACCAGCGGGGATTCGGTCAACTCGGCATTAGCTTCGGCGTAGCGGTTGAAAGCCGCCCAGTCCATGGCACGCCTGTCCTGAGGCTGCGCATAAGCGACGACTGCTGAAAAGACAGCTAAAAGAAGAAAAAGGGACTTTTTCATTTCCTATTGGTTACAGTTTCTACAAATATACTCAATTCAAAGGACAAATGACGGCATACCCGAAAAAAGCAGTATCTTTGCAGTACCACTTGTATTTCGGAAGAAATGGCTGACAACGACTGGAAAAAAAGACTCGGCGTGGTGTATTCCACCAACCCGGACTTCGCATACGACGAAGGCGATAACGAGGAGCCCGCGACGCTGGAGCCGGCGAAGCAACGGTTGATCGTGACGATCGACCGCAGCGGCCGCGCCGGCAAGCAGGTGACGCTCGTCAAGGGCTTCGTCGGCACTCAGGAGGACCTCGCCGCGCTCGGCAAGACCCTCAAGGTCAAATGCGGTGTGGGCGGCACGGCCAAGGACGGCGAGATCACCGTACAGGGCGACCTGCGCGACAAGGTCACAGCCCTGCTCCAAGGCATGGGATACAAGGCGAAACGAGGCAACTGATGACCGACTCCACAAGCGTCATACTCCCCGCTACACGGGCTTTCGCTTCCGGCACCCTCGAGATGCCGGACAGCATCTCGGCGGGCTACGCCGAGAGTGTGCAGGCGTGGAGCAGCTTCCCGGTCAACATGGTGCTCGTCATCATCGCGACTCTCCTTATGTTCCTGACCATAAGGATTTTCCTCAACATTGCACCTTTGCTTTTCGACAGCCTTTCCCGTTGGAAAGCCTGCGTCAACATCGACGCCAGCGTGCAGCTCAAGGGAGACCGCAATACCCTGGCGACAATCATCACCCTGCCGATAGCCCTGGTGGCCGACCGCTTCGGATTCTTCAACGCGGACATCCTGGACAATATTCCCGAAGCATGGAGCAGCCCCGTCACGCTCGGAATCATACTGGTCTGGCTGCTCGTCCGGCACATGGCCTTTTATTTCTGTATGCTGAGGGCTCCGCGGCCGGAAACGTTCCGCACCGCGAACACCTCGTTTTTCAACTACTGGATCCTGGCCGGCCTGCTGCTTGTTCTCACGGCCGGAGTCATCTCGTTCACCGACATCCCCGACGCTTCGGGACGCAGCATCCTGCTCTACGAACTCGCTGTCATGTACTTTGTTGCCATTATCCGCAAAAGTCAAATTTTGCTTTCATATTGCGGACCTTTAACGACTTTTTTGTATCTTTGCGCCCTTGAATTCATCCCCACCGGAGCATTGATAGCAGGATGCATACTGCTCTGATGCTCCATGGATGACGGAACAAAGAGCACAAAAAGATGACTGTCAACAAGATACTTATTTCGCAGAAAGAGCCGACGAATACTTCCCCATACGTATCGCTGACCGAAAAATACGGAGTACGGATCGACTTCGAACCTTTCTATTCCATCGAGCCCCTTTCCTCGCGGGAATTCCGGGCGCAGAGGATCAATTTCCTGGATTTCACGGCCGTCGTCTTTTCCTCCAGACATGCCATCGACGCTTACTTCATGATGGCTGACGACCTCAGGATCAAGATTCCCGAGACCATGAAGTATTTCTGCACCACCGAGGCTGTCGCCATGTACCTGCAGAAGCACATCATCTTCCGCAAGCGCAAGATTTTCTACGGTAACGGCACCCCTCAGTCGGTCATCGACCTCATCGGTACCAAGCACAAGGGCGAGAAGTTCCTGATCACCACCTCGGACAACTCCAAGCCCGAGGCCATGACCAGGCTCTTTGACGAGAAGGGACTCGACTACACTACCGTGGTACTCGTCAAGTCCGTCTCCAACGACATCAAGGGACTGGATCCCGCCTCGTATGACATGATCGTGTTCTACAACCCTTCCGACGTGGAGTCGTTGTACAAAAACTTCCCCGGATTCACCCAGGGTGACATCCGCTTCATCTCCTATGGCAAGTCCATCGTGAAGGCCATGGAAGACGCCGGACTTCAGATCGCGGTAAAGGCTCCCTCTCCGGAGCACCGTTCCGTTGCCGGAGCCATCGAGAGCTATCTGAAAGAAAACCAGTAAAAGATATGACCCAGACACTGCCCAAGAATGAGCGGCTGTCCGGTAAGACAGCCGTCGGCACCCTGATGAAGAAAGGGCGCTGGGGCGCGTCGGGCTGTCTCAAATACTGCGTCATAAAACCCGGCGGCGGAGAATCGAACCGTATCATGGTCTCGGTCTCCAAGCGCTTCTTCAAGCGCGCGGTGAAGCGCAACCTCCTGAAGCGCCGCCTCCGCGAAAGCTACCGCACACAGAAGGAACTGCTCGGTGGAGCAGGTCCGCTGGACCTGATGCTGGTCTACAATTCCAAGGAAATCCTTGATTATCAGACCATTCACCAAGACGTGGCAGATATCCTCCGTTCATTGGCATCCAAACCGGAGGAGAAGTCATGATCACTTGGAAAGACATACACCGCGTTCTGCGCAAGGTGCTGAGCGCACCTTTCATCTGGCTGATACTCTTCTACCGCCGCTGCATTTCCCCGCTCAAGCCCCCGACCTGCCGGTTCACTCCGACCTGCTCGCAATATGCGCTGGAGGCGTTCCGCAAATACGGTCCGATAAAGGGATTCTGGCTGTCGCTCAAGCGCATACTGCGCTGCCACCCGTTAGGCGGCAGCGGGTATGACCCTGTCCCCTGATTTTTCTTCGTTGGCTTCCAGCCATGCGCGTGTGCGCTCCTCGATATTGTCGCGGAGAAAGTCGCTGTACCAACGGATCTCGAAGGTATGGTAGCACCCTTCATTGAAGAATGACGTGTCGTAATCCACGACATCGTAGCCGTCCACCAGGAGCAGTTTCGTCACCGGATCGAGGGTGACCGTAAGCGTATCGTGCATGACGGCGGGAGTGGCGTCGGTGCGCCAGTTGGCCGGGTTGATGGCGACCGCGTTGCCGCCGCTGACAAGGGCGGAAGCATCTTCCGGCCGGCGCACGGAGTTGTAGCATACGGTCACGCCGGTGTCGTCGGAGCGCTGGGCCGGCCGGATGACAGGATACTTTTCAAGCTCCTCCCTGGTTATCTTCCAGCCGAGGACATAAGCGGCAATCATCCTTTGAGCGATGCTGTCGGGCATTTCCTTGAGCAGCTCGACAACGATCTGGCCGCCCTGGCTGAAACCGGCCAGAACGAAAGGACGGCCTCTGTTGATGTGCTTCAGATAATGGTCAAAGGCCCTCCGTGCATCATCCATCGCCACGGGGAAACGACGCCGGACAAGTTCGTCGTCTCTATAGGTCTCCATGGTGATCTGGCGGTAGAAAGGTGAATAGAAATCCAGCAATCCGCCGAAACGCCTGTCGACTCCCTCCATCTCCATACGGATTCCGGGGCAGGCGGCGGAGTCCGCCGCCTCTGCGTGGTGCAGCATCTTGCCATCAGGACCGATATGGTCGAAAGTCTCGGTGGAGCTGATATAGAAAATGTCGGCTTCGCCGCCGCGGAGGGTGGTGTACCAGGCGGCTGGGCTGCCGTAGTCCGGCGCAGCCGGAACGGTCTCCCGCCCGCGGCCGCACGCCACCGACAGGATTGCGGCTATTGACAGCCAGACTGCCGGCTTCATCCTATAGCTTGTACAGGTCGGCGTCCAGGACCATATTCAGATTCTTGCTGTAAGTGAAGCTGATCGGAGCGAAGTCGCCGTCGCATGAATAATAAAGGACATATTCCCTGTTAATCCTCAGGCCGCCTACGGTCGTAGTCATGTTCTTGACCGGGCACATGCACTTCAAGGTCTTGCCCTGCGTCTCGTACACATGGCATTCGATGACATTCTCATCGGAGGACACGTCACAGGAGATTCCACCCTGGCTGATGGAACAGTTCAGCATGGCATTGGTCCTCGTGATGACCAGGCCTTCGTCGGAGTAAGAGAGGATCAGTTGGGAATCAGAACCGGCTTTGGTATCAGGGACCAGAGAGTTTCTGTCGCAGCCAGTGTCGGTGAACTTCACCAGCTCAACGGTCGTCTCCTTGGAACACGCCAGAAGGATGGTCGCTGAAAAGAGTATCAAAATGATTCGTTTCATGGTACAACAAGTTCAGTTATATGCAAATAAACGGATTTTTCATGAATAATCCCACAAGCCCCCCACAAAAGCGGCTATATATCGTATCCCCAGGTACCGTCTCCCATGTCTACAAGCGGGGCCGCATAGAGATCGGTATCGACGACCAGCACGAATCCCTTCTTGTAAGTAAAACTGATGGGTACAAGAGGGGCTTCACCCTGACACGAATAATAGAAGTTGTAGTCGGATCCCTCCTTCAGTCCGGATATGGTGGACGACATTTCCTCTACAAGGCATATGCAGTTTGCAGACAGTTCAGATTTCTGGCGTACATTGTATTTGATGACGTCACGGTCAACGGAAACCTCACAATCGATCCCTCCGTCCTTGATGGCACAGTTCATCTCGGCATTTTTCCTTGAGACAAGAAGGCCTTCCGGAGTATACTTGAGCATAAGTTCCGATTCGGCATCATACAGACCCGCCTTGGTCTCAGATGCGCAACCGGAGCTGACGAAATCCTGAGATTTAGGAAATCCATCCCAAACCCAACTGCATCCTGCAAGGAATAGTGCCGCGCATAAGACGAAAACAAACTTTTTCATATTTATTCTATATTGATTCTGACACTTAAACGGTACTCTTCACAGATTACTGCACGGCCGCTTTCAAGAAACCGTCATTTTGTCAAGTACATCCTCCGCTCATCGTCGGGGAACTTCTCGATGGCGTAGCGGAGCATGGTCCTAGGCATGGCCTCGTACCGGGGCGCGAGCCAGGCCCGAAGGGCGCTGCCGTCGCGCTTGCCCGCTTCGCGGAGCAGCCAGCCGACGGCCTTGTGGATCAGGTCATGTGGATGGTGCAGCAGGATGTCGGCGATGGCGAAAGTATCATCCAACTGCCCGTGCCGGATGAAAGTCATCGTACTTACGATGCCTATCCGCTGCTCCCACATGGTTTTCCCGTTCCGTGCAAAATCATATAACAGGGTCCGGTCCTTGTCCAGCAGCCAGACACCCAAAAGCGGATAGCAGGAAAGGTCCACCAGGTCCCAGTTGTTGATGCGGTCAGTATGAGAGAGGTAAAACTCCACGCACTTCCGCTGCAATTCTATATCCCGGCCGGATTTCTTCCCCGCATTCTCGAAGATTGCCACCAGGCAGAGCAATGCCGCCAAACGTACCTCGTGGTACTCGCTGGCGATGCATTCCTCCAAATCGGCAAAACCCGTCCTCCTCCAACAGTCCTTGACCACCGCACGCGTCACCGGAACCTTGATGCCAAGGAAGCGGTCCCCTTCACCATATTGCCCGGGCCCGGTCTTGAAAAACCGGGAAAGCCCCGCCACCTGAGACGGGTCCGCGCAGGAGAGCATTTGATCCAACAGGACACTCATGGACTGCAATATACAAAAAAACCGCCGCTGTGCAAAGCGCCGGACGTATATATGGAGATGTTTTGGCGTAAGGGCTTCATACAGGCCTCTTACTTATATTGCTGACTGGGTAGCGGGAGTGGGGCATGATCCCACGACCTCCGGATTATGAATCCGACGCTCTAACCAGCTGAGCTACCCCGCCATCATAAACCCCGAGGGGTTGTTGAGATAGAAGGACTCGAACCCTCACTGACAGAGCCAGAATCTGTAGTGCTACCATTACACCATATCTCAATGTGCTTATGTCAATACCCCGCCGAAACGGGAGTGCAAATTTACAACAGTTTTAGGAAATTGCAAAAAAAACGAGAACTTTCTCCACAATTCAGGATATTTTACTATTTTTACCAAACCGGACACCCGTTCCGGACACATCATTTTTAAACAGAAAACACTGAAACACTAATTCTAAACTGATTATGGCATCTCTTACCGATCTTCTCGCCAAGACTGTCGCATCCGCAGCCCAGGGCGTCGAAATCCCCTCCAACGTACAGAGTACAGTCCTCAACGGACTCTCCGACTCCGTCCTCAAGAGCCTCACCCAGACCGCTACGGCTCCCGGTGGAGTAGATATCCTCAAGGGCCTCTTCAGCGGCAAATCCAACGCCGCGACCAGCCCGGTCACCGCGCTCGCCGGCAAGCTCTTCGCCAACAATATCCTTAGCAAGCTCGGACTTGGCACCAAGACCAACTCCGCCCTTTCCGGCCTTATCCCGACCATCATCGGCAAACTTTCCGGCCTTATCAGGGACATGGACGGCGACGGTGACGTCGACCTGAATGACATCATCCTGTCCCTCAGCGGCGCACAGCCCAAGCAGAAAAAGTCCGGCGGTCTCCTAGGCTCCGTCGCAGGAAGCGTCCTCGGAAGCATCCTCAAGGGAAAATAGTAAAATGAAAAGGATAATCACCCTGCTGGCTGCAGCCTGGCTATTCGCCGGCTGCGGCCTTTTGACGAGTATAAACTGGGACGGACAGCGCATCGCCTCCGCCACCGGCAAGGCCGTCACGGCCATGGCCATCTCCGACGAGCAGATCGTGGAACTCTGCCGCCAGTCCGTGGCACAGCTGGACCAGCAGAACACCATTGACAACGGGGCATACATCACCCGCCTCCGCAGGCTGATGTCAGGCATCAACCAGATCAACGGCATGACCCTCAACTACAAGGTCTACAAGACCGACGAGGTCAACGCCTTCGCCAGCGGCGACGGTTCGGTGCGCGTGTACTCCGGCCTGATGGATCTCATGACGGACGACGAGCTCATCGCCGTCATCGGTCATGAGATCGGCCATGTCGTCCATCAGGACTCCAAGAACGCCCTCAAGAAGGCCTATATGGCTTCGGCCGCCAGCGACCTTGTCGGAGCGGCCGGCTCGGTGGGCGCCGTGACGCAAGCCGTCGCCGGCAATATCGGACAGGCCCTGGTCAACGCCCAGTTCTCCCAGAAGCAGGAGTACAAGGCCGACGAGTACGGCTTCGAGTTTGCCGTGGCCCATGGCCATGACCCTTACGGCATGTTCAACTCGCTGATGAAGCTGACCAAACTCGCTGAAGGCTCCCAGGCCTCTTCCGTCGCCCAGATGTTCTCCTCGCACCCTGACAACCTCAAGCGTGCGGAAAGGATGAAGGTCAAGGCTGACAACTACACCAAGAAGAAATAATCCTTAACCCATGAATAAAGCTTTGCTCTGCACCCTGCTGCTCGCGGCAGGGTTTGCGGTTTCAGCCCGCGCCGAAGAAGGAAGACTCCTTCGATTCCCTACCACAAACGGCACCGATGTCGTATTCTCCTATGCCGGAGACCTTTACAAGGCTCCGTTGAATGGAGGTCGCGCCGTGCGCCTGACCTCGCACATCGGATATGAGATGTTCGCCAAATACTCTCCCGACGGACGCACCATCGCCTTCACAGGTCAGTACGACGGCAATACCGAGGTATACTCGATGCCGGCCACCGGCGGCGAGCCGGTCCGGCTTACCTTCACCGGCACCAACAGCCGCGACGACCTCGGCGACCGCATGGGCCCGAACAACATCGTCATGGGCTGGACCCCTGACGGAAAGGAGATTGTGTACCGCAACCGCATCAGCGACTCCTTCGACGGAAAACTCTGGAAGGTCCCGGCCTCCGGCGGCATGAGCGAATGCCTGCCTCTGCCGGAGGGCGGCTTCTGCAGCTATTCCCCCGACGGGAAGAAGCTTGCATACAACCGTGTCTTCCGCGAGTTCCGCACCTGGAAATACTACCGCGGCGGCCAGGCTGACGAGATCTGGATCTATGACGGCAAGTCCGTCAAGGCTGTTACCGACAACGAAGCCCAGGACATCATCCCCATGTGGGTGGGCGACGAGATATTCTTCATCTCCGACCGTGACCACTGGATGAACATATTCGTCTATGACACCAAGAGCGGGCAGACCTCCAAGGTCACGGACTTCAAGGAGTATGACGTCAAGTTCCCGAGCACCAACGGCAAGTGGATCGTCTTCGAGAACGGCGGCTATATCTATTCCCTGAACCCCGCTGACCGCTCGTACCGAAAGATAGATATCGAGCTCGATGCTGAGGGCCTCTATGCCCGTCCGGAGAAGATGCATGTGGACAGGAATCTCTCCAATATCAGCATATCGGAGAAAGGTGACCGCATGGCCGTCACGGCGCGCGGAGAAGTCTTCAACGTGCCCGTCAAGGCCGGTGTCACCCGCAACATCACCCGCACGCCCGGCGCCAATGAGCGCGGGGCCGAATTCTCCCCCGACGGGAAGTACATCGCCTACATCTCAGACCGCACGGGCGAGACCGAAATCTATCTCCAGGACATGGAGAAGACCGAGCCTGCGCAGCTGACAAAGGGGGCTGACACCTATATCCGCAGCCTCGTATGGGCTCCGGACAGCAAGTCGCTCCTCTACGGCGACCGCAAGAACCGCCTGGTGCAGGTCAGCGTACCCGACGGAGCGAAGAAGGTCCTGATGACCAACCCCGAAGCGGAGTTCAGGGGAGTCAGTTTCTCCTCCGACGGCCAGTGGATCACCTACACCAAGCCCGCTGCCAACGAGATGGGAGTAGTCTATGTGTACAACCTAGCAAGCGGAAAGGAGATTCCCATCACGGAGAAGTGGTACGACTCCGGATCGCCCATCTTCAGCGAGGATGGCAAGTACTTGATCTTCACCTCGGCGCGTGACCTCAACCCGACATACAGTTCGGTGGAATGGAACTACGCATACACCAACATGAGCGCGATGTACATCGCCGTGCTGTCAAAGGACACTCCTTCGCCTTTCCTGCCCAAGGATGGCGAGGCCCCTGCCGAGGCCAAGGAGCAGAAGAAGGATGACAAGGCTGCCGCGCCCGCCGTGCAGGTGGATGCCGACGGCATCTACGAGCGCATTCTGCGCGTGCCCGGCGTCAGCGGCGGCGCACGCCCCATCTACTGCGACGGCAAGGTCATCCTTTACGGAGGCCGCGGCGGCACCCAGTCCCTTGACCTCGCCACCGGCGAATCCAAGCAGGTCGCCGAGGGCAATCTCTCCATTGTCGGGAAGAAAGCCCTCGTAGTCAACCGCGGAAAATACTACGTCACCGACATCCCCCGCGGACGCGTCAGCCTCGAAGGTGACGGAGTTAAGCTCACCGACATGGTCGCAGACATAGACTACGAGCAGGAATGGGCCCAGATCTTCGACGAGGCCTGGCGTGCTTACCGCGACGGATTCTACCTCGAGAACATGCACGGCATCGACTGGAACGCCATGAGGAAAAAGTATGAAGTGCTCCTCCCCTATGCCAAGACCCGCCTCGACCTGAACTACATCATAGGAGAGATGATCAGCGAGCTTACCTGCGGCCACGCCTACGTCACCCCCGGCAGTTATCCCAAGCCGGAGCGCGTGCAGATGGGCCTGCTCGGAGCCACCGTCACCAAGGAGAAAAACGGCTACAAGGTCAGCCACATCTACAAGGGCGCTCCCTACAGCGAGTCACTGCGTTCGCCGCTCACCGAGCCCGGTATCGGCGTGAATGAGGGCGACTACATCCTTGCCATCGACGGTCAGGACCTAAAGGACGTTGCGAATATCTATTCGCTGCTGGTCGGCAAGGCCGGCGTGCTCACCGAGCTGACGGTAGCGTCCAAGGCCAACGGTTCAGACTCCCGCAAGGTCGTCGTCAAACCCATCGCCGACGAGTATCCGCTCATCCACTATGAATGGGTGCAGCACAACATCGAATACGTGGACAAGGCATCCAACGGCAAGATCGGCTACATCTACATCCCGGACATGAGTGCAGAGGGTCTCAATGAATTCGCCCGCTACTACTATCCCCAGCTGGACAAGGAAGCCCTCATCATCGACGACCGCGCCAACGGCGGCGGCAACGTTTCACCGATGATCATCGAGCGACTGCTGCGCGAGCCCTACCGCATGACTATGTACAGGAACTCCAGCCGCACCGGGACCATTCCGGAAGGGACTTTCGTAGGACCGAAGGTCTGCCTTATCAACAAGTTCTCCGCATCCGACGGCGACCTCTTCCCCTGGAGTTTCAAGGCCACGGGACTGGGTGAACTGATCGGCACCCGCACATGGGGAGGCATCATCGGTATCAGCGGATCACTCCCGTACATGGACGGCACCGACATCCGCGTCCCGTTCTTCACCAATTACGACGTGAAGACCGGTGAGTGGATCATCGAGAACCATGGAGTCGACCCCGATATCTATGTAGAGAACGACCCCATCAAGGAGCAGGCGGGCATCGACGAGCAGCTGGACAAGGCCATCGAAGTGCTGATGGGCAAACTCAAGGACCGCAAGCCGCTGCCTCCGGTCCCCGCTCCCCGCGACTGGTCGTACAAAGGGAACTAGAGCAGGAAATCCCGGATCTCCTGTGCGTGCCGGCCGGGGACGATGACATGATGGTTCCCTATGGGATCCTTGAGGAAATAATCCCTGCAAAGGGTACGGTCATCGAGCCTCAGCAGCACCTGGGTACGGCACAAATGCTTCTCTGAAAGATTCTTTATCAGCCCGGCCTCCGCCGCGAAACAGCGGTCGAGGCCGGGCGCCATTTTAAACAGCGTCACGGGGCCCTCGGGCAGCTCGCCCTTGACGGCGACTCCTATACCCGACTCGAAATGGGTGTCATAGGAATAGTCCCGGAGCATGCTGAAGGGGACGGTGCAGTGAGCGAAGACCATCTCTCCAGTGGAAGGGTCCATGCGCGAAGGATTGGCCATGAAACCGGGGACATCGAACAAGGCGTTGGCCACGCACATGGTCAGCATGGTAGGAATATCTCCTTCGCAGCCAGCCGGGACACCCTCGGAATTGAGCAGGGCAAGCGCAAGGCAGCCGGTATTGCCGACGGCTGACAGCAGGTCGAAGCAACGGACGGTGACGGCTGAGAGGTCATAACGGTCGATCAGGCGCTTGACTGCGCCATAGATGTCGAGAGCACCGTCGAAGGTTTTCTGGGTAACCTTAGGATTGACAGAATGCCTGACGCCTTTGAGGGGAACCCCGGAAGGCGCCTCACAGAGTCCGAGACGTATCTCCGTGACCAGCTCCTCCATCGGAATGTCCACCAGCTCGATACCGAGCCGGTCGCGGACGGCCTCACGGTCGGGGTCGGAGGCGATCAGCCAGTCGGAGGGACGGCCGATGACGCCGGCCCGGCTGCCTTGCAGGCGCCGGCGTGCCCTGGCCGCCCGCGAGAGCGCCGCTATCCGCTCCGCGATATACGCGGCGCTCCCGTGCAGGATCTCGCCCTCCCTCCCCTGCTGCCGCAGGAACGAGAGAATCTCCATCGATGCGGCAAGCGAATTGCTCGCCCCGCTGGTGAGGAGCCTGACCGGTCCGGTCAAACGCGGGAATACCGCCTTGAAGGCATTCTCCGTACCGCCGGTACGTACATAGATCAATTCCGCATCATGGCTGCCATACCGGGAGAAGTCCTCCCCGCAGAAATCGAAGTCCGCGCCCGCAGCCGCGATCTCCCTGATGAATCTTTCTTCCGATGCATCGGGCATCACCTCGCTGTGAAGCCCGGAAGTGAGGGTATAGAGTCCGGTTCTGTTCATTTCAAGAGTGAATGATTGTCCGGATAAAAATAGTCAATTGTATCCGTAACTCCAACTTCTCAGTCGCGCCTTATGCCGGTTATCATACCCTTGCTTTTGTCTATGGACTTCCTCCCGGACGGGTAAGTACCGTTTATATACGGTTTGGGGTCTACCCATTTACCTCCGGCATTTACGCCGAGATGGAGATGCGGATTGGGCACGTTCGTCGCATTCCCGCTTCTCCCGGAATAGCCTATCAGGTCGCCCTGGAAGACCTTGTCGTCAAGCTTGAAAGGCTGGCCCGTCCGGGGGTTGACCGCAAAGGGCATCCCTCCCCGGAGATGCGCGTATTGATAGACGACGGTCTTGTTCTTCTCCCTGGCCTCAATGCGGAGTTCGTTGCCGTAGGAGTTGCTTACATGCTCATCCCCGTATCCGCATTCCGCCTTTGTGACCACTCCGGAACAGAGCGCATAGACCGGAGTACCCACCTCTGCATAAAGGTCCAGGCCGTCGTGCCTTTTGGGATTGCCGTCCAGGTCGGTCCGTGTCTCCCCGAACGTTCCGCCGTAATAATTGGCATATATCCCTTCGTCTGCGTCGGCCAGCTCCATGCTGACATTGCTGGCCGCTATCCTCATGCTCAGGAGAGGATTGGAGACATGCCTGGAATTGTCCGTAAATGGTTTCTTCGCTTCGAAGTAAGCGGTCGATTCGAGATCGGACGTGACCTTGTAGCTGAACCTGGATGACTTCGCCCAGGAGAAGTCCCCGGTCCAGTGACTGACTTCCAGTACCTTGACATTATGAGCCTGGGTGTAGCCTATTATCGCAGTGCTGCCGGCTGTATATGTTCCGCTCCCGGTCATACTGACCTCATCCGGGATATCGCACGACAGCTTAACCGAGTAATTCTTTTCCGGAAGGCACTCAGTATCCGCAGACGGGTCCCAGAACCAAGTGGCATCCTCTTTCTCCGGCTTGATAGAAATAGTGTATCTCCCGGCTATCCCTTCGGAATCCAAGACACCGTCATCCGATGCCGTGCCCGACTTCGTCCCGGCTGGCTCCGAATAGACAAGGATATAAGCGCGCCCCTTGTCGATGCCGCCGGACTCCTGCGCAGTGACGAAATCCGCCTGCAATATACGCCCGGAATCGTATGCCTGCACCTTTATCAACTCTCCGGAGACGGTGGAGAAGACCACCGCTCCGGTATAGTCGGGCTTGTCAAGATAGTCGAAACCCAGATGGGAGTGCCAGTAATGGTAGTCCGTGACCATCGTGACCACGAACATGCCGTCCTCACCGGCTACAAGGAACCTCTTGAGGATGGCAGTCTCTCCCGGATCACCTTCCGGTTCGTTGCCGAAATAGGCTTTCTGTCCGGAATACTCCGGCGAGAACGGGATTTGGACCACGGTGCAGCCCCTGAAAATGGATTTCTTCTGCCCGGCCTTGTCCAATACGGATTGGAGGGGAACCATGACCGCCGTACCCTTGGTCTCCGACCCCGCGGAGTCATTGGGAAGATTGGCGAAAAGAGGCTGCATGGTAGAATTGATGAGCACAGTAGAGAGAGCCTCACCTTGCCCGGGTAAGTCCGGAATGGCCTTCTCTGTACAGGAAGGAAGCGACAACAGGAGAAGGAGAGGGAAAAGGACGGACCTTTCCCGAATCGTCATATGTTTCATAGTCGTATAGGTTTTCCGCCGTAAAAAGCCGGCGAATCAAAGATAGCTGTTTCCACATTCAGACGCAAAGAATTCCGACCAGGCGCAAAAACGGCTTCTCAAGTGACAAACCGCTCTTTATGAATATTGCGAAAGCATGCCGCTTGTTTCTTGCAAAATGTTTTCTATCTTTGTCTTAACTACATCACTAACAATTAAAACCAATACCATGAACATCCTTCTTACATTGCTCTTCGGAGCCATCGCAGGCTGGCTTGCCGGCTTCTTCGTGATCAAAGACAAGGGCGGTCTCATCTGGAACATCATCATCGGTCTCCTCGGCGGTGTCGTCGGCGGTTGGCTGCTCGGCCTCATCGGCGCAGGCGGATCATTCTGGTCACAGTGGTACGGACAGATCTGCAGCGCCCTCATCGGCGCAGTGGTCCTCCTGTGGGTCTGGAACCTTATCAAGAAAGCACTCAAGAAATAAAAAACGAATGCTGCCGATGGCCCGACCATCGGCAGCACTTTTTTTATCTTTTCCTTATTAGAACTCCAGGTCCCGGCCGCGATAGAAGTCCAGGATCTTGGACTGGTACAGGTATTCGTAACGGGCCTGCACGAGGTTGGATGCGGCGGACATGTATCGGCCTTTGGCCTCGTTGAATTCCGTTATCCCTGACTTCCCGTTCTCATATTTCGCCTGTGCGAGCTCGAAAGCGTCTTCAGCACTGGCGGCGGCTATCTGGCTGCTGCGGTATTTCGCCTGGGAACCGACGGCATTGTAGTAGGCCTGCTGGATCTCCTTGTACAGCGATTTCCTGGAATTGTCAAGCACGATCTCCTGGCTCGAATACTGCAGTCTGGCATTGCGTACCTGGTTGCGGTTGGAGAAATGGCTGAATATGGGGACACTGAGATTGAGGCCTATATACTGGCTGAAGTTGTTCTTCAACTGCGATGAGAATCCGGCGGAAGGAAAGCCTGACGAAGTATAATAGTTGGTACCAAGCCCGCCGCTCAGGGAGAGCGAAGGCAGGAAGGAATCCTTGGCAAGGTCGATGCTCTTCAATGCCTGGTCGAGGCGTATCTCCTCAGCCTTGACCGCCGGCTTGAACTGCACGGCTTCGGCATAGATGGCCTCAGGATCCATCAGCATCACTGTTTCCAGTCCCTCGACGGACGGACGGGCTATATGGAAGCCTTCCGGAGAAGGAAGTTCAAGCAGCTGCGTGAGGTCGAGGATGGCAAGTGCCACATTGTTTTCTGCCTGCGTCGCGCTCACGCGGCTCTGCGCGAGCGTAGCCTCCTGCGCAGAGACGTCGGCGCTCGCCACCATTCCGTTCGATGCCATTTCAGTCAAACGGACCACCTGCAGGGAATCGATCTCCACCTGGCTGCGGGCGACGTCCAGGATCTCCATGTTGTAGAGGATCTGCACGTACGCCTGGGCCACCGCCACACGGATGTCATCCTTGGCTTTTTCCAGATCGGCGGTGGCCGCAGCGAGGTTCAGTTTCGACAGTTCAATATTATGTTTAATCTGGAATCCGTTGAAGACCGGTACCTGTGCTCCGACACTGAATGAAGTGTTCGTCGTATTGGTGTTGGCGTAGGTATTGTCCGCCGTGAGGCCTCGTCCGAAGGAGAAGTTCTGGCCTGCACTGCCGCTCACGCTGGGGAGGCGGTTGTTCTCAGCGGTATTGAGGTCTATCTCCCTCTGCTCCACGTTCAGTCCGCTCCGCTTCACGCTGAGGTTGTTCTCCAGCGCATGGTCTATGCACTGCGGCAGTGTCCATACGCGCTCCTGGGCCCGCGCCCCGGCGGCAAAAGCCGCCACAAGGGCCGCTGTCAGTATTATCCTTCTCATGGCTAATCAACTATTTTGGAACCGCGAACCTTGGTACCCTCGGTCACACCGCTCTTGATTTCGATATTGACTCCGTCACTGAGGCCGGTCTCGACCTTGGTGCGGGTAGTGCTGCCGTCGGCATTGAGCACCTGCACATAAGTGTCGTCACCGTCGAACTCCAGGGCGCTCTCAGGCAGGGAAAGCACTCCCTTGGCCTCCTCAAGCACGAACTCGGCATTGGCGCTGTAGCCCGAGCGGATCATCTGGTCGGAGGTCACGGACACGGCCGCCTTGATCTCGAACTGGTTGGCGCCGTTGCTCTCCACGGCTTTCGGCGAGATATACTCGAGGGTCGCATCGAACGAGTAGTTCTGGAGGGCGCCGATGGTGATGACTACGGGAAGACCCTCGTGGAGCGAACCTACCTCCGTCTCATCGACATTGCCGTCGAAGATGAGGTCGTTCATGTTCGCCACAGTTGCGACCGTCGTTCCGTCGTTCATCGTATTGGCCTGGATCACGGAGTTACCCACCTTGACGGGGACATCGAGGATGAGACCGGTGATCGTGGAACGGACCAGGGTGGAAGAGGAAGTGGCGTTGGAGCGGGACACACCGTCGCGGATGACCTCGAGGGCATCCTGAGCGGCGGACCTTTCCTCCTTGGCCTGGTTCAGGGCCTGGAGCACCTTCTCGAACTCGTCGGCGCTCACCAACTGCTTGTCGTAGAGCGCTTTCTCACGGTCATAGTTGGTCTGGGCCTGCTTGAGGTTAATCTCGGAGAGGCGCACGCGGCTCTGGGCCGAACTCAGGGAATTCATGTCGGGGATGACCTTGAGCTTGGCGATCACCTCGTTCTCCTGGACCTGCTCGCCTGCCTTCTTGTAGATCTCGGCGATGATGCCGTTGATCTGGGGCTTGACGTTCACTTCGTTGCGGGGAATGATCTTGCCGGTCACGACGGTGGTGCGCTGGATATCCATGACGGCAGCCTCCAGCTCCTGGTAACGTACTTCCTTCGGACGGGACTGCTTGAAAAGGAAAACGAAGGTCCCGATTACGAAGAGCGCGATAAGCGCGGTAATGATGTACTTGGAAAACTTTTTCATATATGGTTCGTTTTTTTATTATTCATCTCTCATTGCATCGACGGGCTTGATGTTCATGGCACGGAGGGCTGGCGCGAGGCCGGCGAGCATTCCGAGCACGGCGAGGAGCGCGGCCGCCGCCACCGCCAGCCAGAAGCCTATCTGGAACGCCGGCGTGAACTCGCCGGAGGCGGCCACTATCTTCTCGGCCACGCTGAGTACCAGAACCGAGAACATTATCCCGAACATTCCAGCTATCAGCGTCAGGCTGACGCTCTCGAGCATTATCTGCGAAAGGATATCGCGCGGAGTGGCGCCGATGGCCCTCCTGATGCCGATCTCGACGGTGCGTTCCTTGACCGTCACCATCATGATGTTGCTGACACCTATGGCGCCGGCCAGCAACGTACCGAGGCCGATCAGAAGGATCAGGAAATCTACTCCACGAAAGAGCGTATCTATCAGCGTGAATACCTCCTCGGTATTGAGAAACAGCAAGGCGGGCTCATCCTTCGGGTCAAAGAAGTGCTCCCGGCCAAGGACCTGGCGCACACGGGGCTCAAGGGAGGACATCTTTATGCCCGACTTTGCGGTCAAGCAGACGATGTCGACATTGTCGCCACGGTTGTACAGCTGCTGTGCAACCGTCGAGGGGATGACCACCTTCTGTGCTGTATTGCCATTGATATTGATCGTTCCAGATGAGAAATTCACTCCCACGACCTGGAAGAATACCGAGCCGACCTGGATGAAGGACCCGCAAGGGTCTCCCCCGTCTGGGAAAAGCTCGTTGTAGATACGTTTGCCGATGACGCAGACCTTGCGCCCGCGCTCGACATCCACTTCGTTCAGGAAGCGGCCGTACTTCATACGGGGGGCCTCAATCTCGACATAGTCGGCATTCACTCCGGTAACGGAGCAATTGGTATTCTGTGAGTTATAGACCGCCGTCTGTCCCCACTGGCTGATCATCGGAGTGACTACCCCGGTCTCGGGGATGAGCGTCTTCATGCGCTCCATGTCCCTGTATTTCAAAGACCAGTACCTGCCTTCCTGAAAACCCTTGTAGGGTACGGAAGTGTTGGACGATACAATGATGGCGGCATTGGATGCGAAACCCTCGAAATTGGACTTGAGCAAGCCCTTGACACCGTCTCCGGCGCCAAGCATCGCCAGCAGCATGAACAGCCCCCAGAAGATGCCGAAGCCTGTCAGCAGGCTCCTGCTCTTGTTGCGCAGCAGCGAGTCGGCGATCTCGTGATATGTGTTGATATCCAGTCTCATTCTGCTCTCAGTGCTTCAATGGGTTTGACTCTGGAGGCCTTGCTGGCAGGGATGAGCCCGGCCAGGGTGCCGGCGACGATAAGAAGGATGGTGGCTTCGAGGGCAACGCCGAGTCCCACCGAAGGATTCTCCATGATGGTGATGGACTCGCCGAGGACCTCGATGGGTTTGGAGCCGAGCGTGGCATCCAATACCCGGCATGCGACCATGCCAAGTACCATCCCTATATATCCGAAGAACGCGGTGATCGACACGCTCTCGGCGATGATGAGTTTCATGATGGACCAGGGTCCGGCTCCTATGGCCTTGCGGATGCCGAACTCGTGGGTACGCTCCTTGACGGTGATGAGCATGATGTTGCTCACTCCCACTATTCCGCTCAGCAGGGTGAACAGGCCTATGATCCACAGGAAGACATCGAGGACATGGCGTCCCTTGTTCATCTGCATGTTCATGGTGAAGGAGTTGGATATCCAGATGGCCCTTTCGTCATCGGGAGCGGCTCCATGGTAGTTGTTGAGCACGCGCTTGTAATCCTTCTCGAAAGCCTCGTTTTCCTCCTCGGTATCCAGTCCGTGGAAGGTGAAGGACAGCATGTCTATCCTGTTGCTCTTGGAGAAGATCGTGCTGAGAGTCGTGAAAGGGGTATATATCTCGGTATCGTTCTCATTCTCTGCGCCATGGCGGACGCCGATGATCTTGAAGGAGAGGTTTCCTATCTTTACACGCTGGCCTATGAGCGATTCATAATTCTCCTTACCGCCAAGGAAATTGCGGGCGTGGAGGTGCGTCAGGACGATGACCTTGCGCCTGTTCTCGATATCGTTGCGGTTGATGAAACGGCCGGCGAGCATCTCAATGCGGTAAAGCCTCTCGACATCAGGATAGACTCCGTTCAGGGAGACATCGAAATAACGCTTGCCGTAAGTCATCTTGAAGCCGCTCTGGCTGAGGGTGGCTGAAATCTCGTCGATATGGTCGGCGAAGACCGGGCTGGCAGTCAGCTTGAGGTCGTACTCGTCAAGTTCGATGTAGCGTCCCTGCTTGAATCCTCCGTAGGGCTTGGAAGTCGTATTGCCGTATACCCTCATCGTATTGACATCCAGGCCTTCACTGTTGGAGTCGAAGATGTTCATGATGCCGTTGCCGGCGCCGAGCAGGGTTATCAGCATGAAGATGCCCCATGCCACGGCGAAGCCGGTCAGGCATGTGCGCAGCTTGTTGCGGCGGATGGATTCCCATATTTCTACGAAAATGTCCCTCATGGCATCATTTCATGATTGTGGAAGTTCCGAATGCGGAAGCGTTGTGCTGGGCGTTCATCTCGATCTCACCGATGATGCCGTCCTTGATGTGAATTATCTTGTCGGTGCAGTTGGCGACACCGCTCTCGTGCGTCACCACGATGAGGGTGACGCCCTCCTCGCGGTTCAGCTGGCCGAGCAGGTCCATAACCTCCACCGAGGTCTTGGAATCCAATGCACCGGTCGGCTCGTCAGCAAGGATGATCTGGGGATGGGTGATGAGGGCGCGGGCGATGGCGACGCGCTGCTTCTGGCCGCCGGACATCTCGTTGGGGTAATGTGACGCCCAGTCCTTGAGACCGAGGCGCTCGAGATATTCCATGGCCAGCATGTGGCGCTTGTGGCGGCTCACACCCTGATAGAAAAGAGGAAGCTCCACGTTCTCCACCGCCGTCTTGAATCCGATGAGGTTGAAGGACTGGAAGATGAAGCCTATCATGTGGTTGCGGTAGTCCGCAGCCTGACGCTCGCTCAAGTCTTTGATGAGCTTGCCGTCAAGCCAGTACTCTCCGGTATCGTAATTGTCGAGGATACCCAATATATTAAGGAGAGTGGACTTGCCCGATCCGGAAGCTCCCATGATGGAGACGAACTCTCCCCTGTCGATGGAGAGGTCTATCCCTTTGAGTACATGCAGAGGCTGGCCGTTGTCGTACGTCTTGTTGACGCCTTTGAGTTCTATCAGCATATCGTATCTATTCTGTCCGTTTCTTTTGCAAATCTAAGAAATAATTATTGAAAAACAATAATCATTTATAAATTTTCGGTAAATTTTTTCTGAAACGTTTCGCGCTTCATAGTGTAATACCGAACTAATACACTGCAAAGCTAAGACATATTTTTCAATCCTGCAAATATCTTACGCTTTTTTTCGTTGTTTCTCCATTTCCGGCATCCGCAGGACAGGGCGCTATATATTGAACGAGAATTGTGCCAGAATGTGACAAGGATTGAGGGGCCAAAGTGACGTAGACGGTCCAGAAAATGGACCGTCTACGTCAAAAACGCCCCAAAATGCAGTAGACGGTCCATCCGTTGGACCGTCTACGTCACTATAAGAGGAAAAGGTCAATCGGTATCGGACTGGGAGAGAACGAAGTCCGCGGCTGCGAGCAACTGTTCGTAGAAATCCTCGCCGAAACGGCGGATGAGCGGGCCGCGCAGGAACTGATAGACACGGATTCCCTCACGACGGCCCTTCTCGAAAGCTTCCTTGCAGATGTCCCAATGGTGGACGTTCAGTGCCAAGGTCCCGTTGGAAAGCTTCTTGATACGGATGGGATACAGCGCGCAGGAAACAGGCTTGACGAAATCGCAGCCGCCCAAGATATGACAGCGCTCGATAGCGCACAGGCAGTTGCCGTCCTCGAACAGGGTATAGGTGCACTCCTGGGTACCGGGAACGAGAGGGGTGACGATATCCCCCTCGAAATCGATCTCGAAGAATCCCTTGGACTCAGCCGCTGCGCGCCCCGCCTCGCTCATCAGGGGGGAATAGGCGGGATAGTCGCGCTCCAGGAGCTCTGTCTCTTCCTCTTCCAGAGGCGCTCCGCAGTCCCCTACGATGCAGCAATTACCCTTGCAGACCTCATAGTTGCATGCGAAATACTCGGTAAAGACATCCTCCGATACGAGGCAGTCGCCTATCTGTACTATCGTTCCGAAACCGTTCCTGGACATATCTAATATACTACGTATTCAACCTTGCTGCCGGAATCCAGGGCCGAAAGGACCTCTTTTACCGACGCAGGAGTCACCGCTCCTACCTTTGACTTATATCCCGTGACCATATCCTTGCCCGCCGAGTAGCGCATCATGGCCGCCTCCGTCAGGAAGGCGGGATCCGTCACCGACGTATCGAGCACTGAGAGCAGCGCGGCTTTGGACGAAGCGAGTGATGCCGCCGCCGGGCCTTCGGCGGTAAAGGCGGCCAGGGCGCTCCTGAGCACTCCCAGCACACGAAGCGGATCCTCTGGAACGACGTCGGATGGAAGCCCGTCCTCCGAAGCAGGACGGCAGACTATCCTCAGGGACAGCCGTTCGGCGGGGAAAAGTTCGAGCTCGTCCGACACCTCCGCATACATTCCCGTGCCGGCCAGGGCGCCGGCCAGATGCTTGCGGAGCTCCATCGCCGCCACGCGGAACGAGAAGTACCGTTCTGGTGTGAACGGAAGCATGGCCGATTCGGCCACGGTGATGCAAGGCTCGCCGCTTCCGACCACGCTGTCCCGGGCTTCCACCGTGTAGGTGGACCAGCCGGACCGGAGATTGAAATCTACCTGCGGGCGCGTGGAATGCATGCCTCCCGTCATGAAACCGCCCATGTATCTGGGAAGGACCTTTTTCAACATGTAAGGATCAAGGTCACCCACCAGCACCAGAACTCCGTCATTGCAACTGGAGAAGATACCGTCGAAATACTCTGCAGCACGCTGCTGGAGGTCGTCGGTCAAACCGTAAGGGCGCTTTCCGGCCATATACCTATAGTCAGGACACATGATACTGTCGACGACGGCGTGGATGCCATCATGCTGCCTGCGGTCCATCGACAGTCTCAGGCGTTCGCAAGCACGATAATATCCGTATGCGTCTGCGTTCACGGCGCGCTCGCGCGAGAGCGTCAGGAGCGACTTCAGCAAGAGCTGAAGCCGCGATGACGGAGCGCGCCCCTCGACACGGAAGTCCGTGAGGCTCACCGAAGGGCTGAAACTTATCCCGTTGGACTCCAGCATCTTGAGGAAGGAGGCCCCTGTAGTGCCGCCTATATCGTTCAGTGCCAACATGTCAGCGATGAAGCCTCCTTCGCCCTGAGCCAGGTCAGGTACGTCGGCGAAGCCGCCGTTCAACAGGAAACCGTAGGAGAACATCCCCTTCACCGCAGTCGAACGCTTGTATATCACTCTCATTCCGTTGGCGAATGTCCAAAGTTCCCCTCCCGTCACCGGCTCGGTTACGGTCTGCTTCAGCCTGGCTTTCACCTTCGGGACATAAAGTCCCAGGGTGTCGCTCTGGTTGGAGACATATTCGCGGACCGCAGTCCTGTCGGAGACGGAGGACCAGCCGGCCGCGAAAGCGGACTTCAACGACTCGGCATCGATCTGGGTAGAGGATACATATCTAAGTATCAGGGCTTTAGCCGGATCGAGCAGGGCGGATACGAAATCATTGAACAGCTCCAGCTCCCGCTGGGAAGCTATATTGCGGGAGGTAAAGAATGAGGTGACATATTCCGGATCGGACAGTCCGGCCCCATAGAGGAATGCGGATGCGCATTTTTCCACCCATTCCCCGTTGGTAAGGGATGCCGTGGCAGGGGTAAGCGAGGACAGGAAGCGGTCCTTCGCCCCCTGGAACTCGCGGAGAGAAGCTCCGTACGTATCCAGCTCGCCAAGGATGGCTCCGAGGGACTCCGCCGCACGAAGGAGATCGTTCCTGTCCGTAGTGACCGTAAACGAATACATTTCCGCGCCGGGACCCTTGTCGCTGCCGCGGTACTGCGAGGACACCGCCGCCAGCGGTATCCCTCTGTCGCGGAAAGCGCGTTCGACGCGCTCACGCACGATAGCGCCCAGTTCCTCCGCAAACAACTCCGTCACCAGCGGCTGGGCGGTATTCATCGCCTCGCGCGGAGTCCTGGGTGATGAATAGCGGACGGTAAGTGTCGCTTCCTCCTGCGGAGCTGCCTGCGAGAAGCGTACGACGGGGGTCTCGGAAGGTTTCCACTCGTACGGGGCCGGCTCAGGTACGCGCTCACGCGGAGTCACCATCATGGAGAAGACGTTCATTCTCTCGCGTAACACGACTTTGTCCACATCACCGCAGACTATCAGAGCCTGTTCGTATGGACAAGTCTCCGAAATGTCGAACAGAAGGAGCAATGCGGTGTCCCTCACAGCGGCTTGACCGACCGGTACATCATGGAAAAAAAACGTCGTGGAGGCCTCTGTAGAGCGGATAAATCCAAAATTTTCGTATCCGACGCCGAGTTTGGCAAGGAATTGGTAAGGTCTTTCGCCTTGGAAGTGGGGAAGTTCCGCCAGGGCATTCCTGGACACATCCTCACGGGCAGGTCCCTTCTGGACTAGAGCGAAGTCCGCCCGCCCCTTGGACGACGGATTCGAGACCAGGAAATATGAGATACCGTTGGGAAGGGTGCCTGTTACTACTCCCGAAGCTGCCGGCAAGGAAGGCAGCGGTTGAGCCCCCAGGGAAAAGGTGAGGAGAATAAGCAGTATGGACAGTCCTATGACATGTTTGAAGCGGATTCTCATAATTTAATCTTGATCTGGTACAAAATTAACAAATAAAATTACTACTTTTGTCTTTGTTCGACTTGAATTAATTTAAAACCTTTAGCGTTATGAAAAAAATTATTCTCACTTTGGCTGCCGTAGTTCTTTCCGCTGGTCTCATCTCCGCCCAGGACATGTCCCAGGCGACTGAAACGGCAAAGAATGCCAACGAGGCTCTTGTAGCCAAAGACTATGCCAAGGCCCTGGAAGGCTTCAAGGAGGCCCTTACCCAGGCTCAGGCTTGCGGCGAGGAAGGAGAGGAGCTTGTGGGTACCTGCAAGACTGTCATCCCTTCCATCGTACTGTCGATCGCCAAGAACGAAATCATGGATGAAAAATACGACGAGGGCATCGCCAAGCTCGAGGAGGCCATCAAGGTCGCCGAGGAGTATGGCAATGACGACGTCATAGGTGAGGCCGCCGGCCTTATCCCCCAGGTGAAGAAGCAGAAGGCCACCACCCTCTTCAACGCCAAGGACTATGCCGCTGCCGCCGAGGCTTTCAAGGCTATCCTTGATGCGGATCCCGAGGACGGCGCTTCCGCCCTGCGCCTCGCAGTCGCCCTCACCAACACCGGTGACAAGGAAGGCTCCATCGCCGCTTTCAAGCAGGCCGCTGAGCACGGCCAGGCCGCCACTGCCAACAAGCAGCTTGCAAACATCTACCTCAAGGACGCCCAGGCTCTCCTGAAGGAGAAGAAGTTCAAGGAGGCAATCGCCGCCTGCGAGGAGTCCAACACCTTCAACGAGAGCGCCAATGCCTACAAGCTCGCTGCCTCCGCTGCTTCCCAGCTGAAGGACAACGCCAAGGCCATCGGCTTCTATGAGAAGTATCTCGCCATCGATCCTTCCGCTAAGGATGCCAACGGCATCATCACCACCCTCGCCGTCCTCTATCAGCAGTCCGGCAACAAGGCCAAGGCCATCGAGTACTACACCAAGGTCCAGAACGACCCTCAGTACGGCGCTACCGCCAAGCAGCAGCTTGAGGCCCTGAAGAAATAATGACTATACTCGAACTTCTCGCACCGGCGAGAAATGCCGACATCGGCATCGCAGCCATTGACTGCGGTGCCGATGCCGTGTATATGGCCGGCGAGGAGTTCGGAGCCCGGAAGGATGCCGGGAACAGCATGGAGGATGTCGCCCGTCTGTGCGGATACGCACATCGTTTCGGAGCACGCATCTTCCTAACTGTCAATACCATCCTATTTGACGGCGAGTTGAAGAGAGCGCATCGGCTCATGCTGGAGGCGCAAGAGGCGGGCGTGGACGCCTTCATAGTCCAGGACGCCGCCGTCACGCAATGGGACGACATCAAGGTTCCACTTCATGCATCCACTCAATGTGCCATCCGTACGCCTGAAGACGCCAGGTTCCAGGAGAGCCTCGGATACTCGAGGCTGGTAGTGGAGCGGGAGACTTCGCTGGAGACGCTGAAGGGCATCCGGAAGGCAGTGGACTGCGAGCTCGAATTCTTCGTTCACGGGGCTCTCTGTGTATGCTACAGCGGTCAATGCTACCTGTCGGAGCATCTTGCGGGACGCAGCGCGAACCGCGGCGCCTGCGTGCAGGCATGCCGCTCGCTCTATGACCTCGTGGACGACAGCGGACGCGTGCTCGTCCGCAACAAAGCACTGCTCTCCCTCAAGGATTACCGGTTGCTGGACCGTCTCGGCGACCTGGCGGAAGCAGGAGTCTGTTCCTTCAAGATAGAAGGACGGCTCAAAAACGCATCCTACGTCAAGAACGTGGTCAGGGAGTACTCCATGGCCCTCGACGCGCTCGTCGCGGCGCAGCCGGAACGCTGGCGCCGCGCCTCGTTCGGGCGCGTCTCCGGCGGTTTCACCCCGGCCACGGACCGGACCTTCAACCGCGGTTACACCGAACTTTGGCTCGATGGCAAGCGCGGCCGCTGGTCCTCCATGGACGCTCCGAAGTCCATGGGCGAGTACGTCGGCACGGTGCGTTCTGTCCACATCGAAAGGGGCGGCTGCGGCATAGTCCTTTCGCCCGCGGACGGGGTCAGGCTGGGCAACGGGGACGGTTTCGCCTTTGCCGGCAAAGGCGGCATAGTGGGCTTTCGCGGCGATGTCTGCGAAGGGAATACCATACGCTGCAAGCCGGTGGAAGGGCTCAGGAGCGGATTGAAACTCTACCGCAACATCAATTCCGCATTCGAGCGGGAGCTCGAGCGCAACATGCCCCGCAGGGAGATCGGCGTCGCACTCGAAGTCAGCATATCAGGCAAATACAACATCGACATAACGGCAACGAGCGAGGACGGACGGCAGGTCTCCTGCCCCTTCAAGTCCGACCTCGACACAGCCGAGAACCGTGAGCGCCAGGAAGCCATGATCCGCGAACAACTCTCGAAGCGCAGCGGTCACTATCTGTTCAGAGTGGAGAAGCTCGAAATACAGACTCCCGGAGGCTCGCTCCCGCTTCTGAGCGCATCGTTGCTGAACAGCATAAGGCGTCTGGTCGCTTCCGACCTCGACGCCCTGCCCTGCGGGAGACTCCCGATGGCCGCCGGGCGCAAGGACACTTCCGTCAAGGTCGGAAATACGGCACTCTCATACAAGTACAATGTCTCCAACGCTGCCGCCCGCGCCCTTTACGAGGCGCGCGGGGCGGAGAGCATCGAACCGGCCTATGAGCTTGCCCACCGGAAAGATGCCGAACTCATGCGCACCCGCTACTGCGTGCGCTACGAGCTCGGGATGTGCCCTGTCCATCAGGGTGCAAAAGAGAGCCGTCCGCTGTTCCTTATGAACAACGGACGGCGTCTCGCACTGCATTTCGACTGTGCGAAATGCGAAATGACCGTCACCGAGGACGCTTAGGCATCATTCCACGTCAAAGATCTTGCAGAAACTGTCTTCCTTAGTGAAAGGCAGCCAGAAGCCTGTCTGTTCCTCGCCGCAGGGATTGCCGTATTTGCAGAAATTGGTCCAGGCGGCCAGCATCTGGCGGCTGAGCTTCCTGTCACCCTCGGTGAAAGGACGCCAGCAGCGGTCCAGCGTACCGAACATATACCAGAGTTCGGCAGAATGGAACGCTCCGGCATCATCGCCGGGAAGCCTGCGTGTGAACAGATAGTCGAAGACAGGCTTGCCTTCATAATAGTTGCGTGAAGCGCAGAACTGCTCGATGTCCCTGGCGCGGTCCATACCGTCCCCAAGTGTGGAACCAATCATATACGGGATATCCAGGATTTGATTCTGGGAAGCGGCGCTCGTGAAAGAACCTCCGCATATCAGCATGTCGACCATCGGGCCTATGGGAATGCTGTTGCCGGCAGCCGTATACTCCTCGTATTTCTGCATGAGCTCCCGGGGAGATGCTGCGCGCATCTGCTCAAGGGTTTCATATCCGGCGAAATCGCAGAAAGCCTCGCCGGCCGCCCAAACCTGGCTATACAGGCTTTCGCGGCCCTGAAACTCGGGATTGATGCCGCCTCCGCTCTGGATGATGGCCTTGGCAATCATGCCTTTGGTAAGAGGAGCGGAAACAAGGGTCTGGACACTGCGTGCGCCGGCGCTCTGTCCGAAAACCGTGATATTGTCGGGATCGCCCCCGAAAGCACTGATATTGTTCCTGACCCAGGTCAGAGCGGCGAGCATGTCATACAAAGCGTAATTGCCGCTGCGATGAATAGAACCCTCCTCCTCATAAAGCAATTTATGACCAAGGAATCCCAGGACGCCTTCGCGGTAATTGAAGGTGACTAGGATGACACCGCGCTCGGCCCAAGCGTCACCGTCGAAGGTGATCTCATTGCTGAAGCCGTGCTTGAATGCTCCGCCGTGTATCCACAGCGCAACGGGGAACTTGCCTCCCTTTCTGACGGCCTTGGAGGGAGCCCAGATATTGAGATAAAGGCAATCCTCGCTCATTTCGGGCATGCCGTCGGCATAGAATTCCTTGCCGTAAAGGTCCATCTTGCTGAGGTCTTCCTGCCAGGGAATCGGTCCGAAGGTGTCCGCGACTTTCACTCCCTCCCAGGGGATGACGGGCTGGGGCTCGCGCCAGCGCAGGTCCCCGACAGGGGGAGCGGCGTAAGGAATACCCTTGAATACGGTAACGCCCTTGGCTGCAGATGGAACACCCTGAAGAGAGCCTCCTTCGACATCGAGGACAGGTTCCTTGGCGCAGGAAAAGACGGTAAGCGACAACGATACCGCCAGCAATAGTTTGACGAAAGTTTTCATCCTTGTTTTCGTTAGCGCTGCAAAGATACTGAAATTTGAATACTCTTGACCTAAGATTTACACTCATTATCGGAGGATTTCGCTAAATTTGGGCTACTATAACACGAAACTACTATAACTTATACCTGATGATTATGCGTAAACCCACAATGCGAAGCATCCTGACCCTCGTGGCCGCGATGCTTATGTCCCTGTCTGCCTTCGGACAGCAGCGGACCACCTTCTGCAACCCGCTCGACCTCTTCGCCGGCCACGAAAGGGCCGGACGCGGCGGCGAGCCGGTCGTACTGCTGTACCAGGACGACTACTACCTGTTCGTCACCGGACGCAGGGGATACTGGTACTCCCCCGATTTCCAAAACTGGAACTATGTGGACGCTCCCAATTTCCCGGGAGGCGTCGTATCGGTCGTCGACATCGACGGCACCCTGTTCGCCTGCTCGATGAACAACAAGCGCATCTTCCGCTGCGACAATGTCAAGGCCGGAGAATGGACGCTGCTTGAGCAGCAGTTCGACAGCGACCGCTACGGCGACGCCAACATGTTCTACGACAACGGCCACCTCTACATGTACTACGGCTGGTCGCAGCTGATGGCGTTCAAGGTGGTCGAGCTCGACAAGAAGACCTTCAAGGAGATCTCCGAGCCCAAGGTCTTGTTCTTCAGCGATTACAAGAAGCATGGCTTCGAAACACGCCGGCACGACGATGTCATCTACTCGATCTTCGGCGGACGCCGCGACTATTTCGAAGAGGAGTATCCCTGGATCGAGGGCCCCTGGATGACCAAGCACAACGGCAAGTATTATCTGCAGTATGCCGCCATCGGACTTGAGTTCCTGTCCTATTCGCACGGAGTCTACGTATCCGACAGCCCCACCGGGCCGTTCGTATATTCGCAGCACAACCCCCTGACCTTCAAGACCACCGGCTTCGCCGTCGGTGCCGGTCACGGCAGCACCTTCCATGACAAGAACGGACATCTATGGACCATCTGCATGATCCCTGCCAGCTATGGCGGCGGCGGACGCGGCTCCGAGCTCGCCATCTACCCGACCGACGTGGATGCTGACGGCGTGATGTACTCCAATGTCTCGTTCGGCGACTACCCTCAGTACTATCCCGCCAGCCGCAAGGACGGCGTGGACAACTACACCGGCTGGAAGCTACTCTCTCACAAGAAGAAAGTCACCGTATCCTCCACCTTCGAGGACTACAAGCCCGAGTACGGCGTGGATGAGAAGTTCATGACCAACTGGGTGGCTGAGACCGGTGATCCCGGCGAGTTCTTCCAAGTGGACCTCGGCAAGGTTTCCGACATCTATGCCATCCAGTGCAACTTCGACCACATCGGCGGCCAGACCGTCGCACAGCCCCGCGGAGCCGCTGCCGCCCAGCAGCTGCCCGAGCACTACCAGTGCTTCATCGTGGAGACATCCATCGACGGTACCAACTGGACTGTCGCGCTTGACAAGAGTGACAACAAATACGACCTCCATCACGACTACAACGAGTTCAAGACTCCCGTCCAGGGCCGTTATGTCCGCGTAACCAACGCGGCACAGTGCCATGACGGCGCCAAGTTCTGCATGAAGGACCTCCGCATCTTCGGCAATCCTTATTCCGCTGCCTCCGTCAAGGTCGGCGACGTCAAGGTAGTCCGCAATCCCGAAGACCTCCGCGAGGCCTCGCTCCTCTGGAATCCCGTACCGGGAGCCGACGGATACATCATCCGTTACGGCATCGAGCCGGATAAGCTTTACAACAGCTACATACTCTACGACGGCAACTACATCAACATCCACAGCCTCAACACCGAGTCCGAGTATTTCTTCGAGGTTGAATCCTTCGACTCCGGCCTCGACTATTACCGTGAGGTCAGCGAGCAGGTCAACGGCACCGGCGGCGAGATCGAGCTCAACAGCGGCCGCGGCAGCTTCGCCTACAGCGCAGGCAACCAGACCCAGCGCTTCATGGTCAAGGAAGGCGTGGACGAGTATGTCTTCGAGAACATCACCCCCGGAAACTGGACGCTCAACCACACCTTCGGTCCCGTCCTCTGGGCGGCCGAGCTGACCGAGGCCGACCTGATCGGCGAGGGTGAGCCCGGCATCACCGCCAAGCTCACCGAGATGGGTGTCGGCACCGAGGTCACCGGCGAGATGGTCCTCAAGGTCGTACGCGGCAAGGAAGCCGGCAAGATCGTCGTCAACATCCTCCACAACAACCGCCGCGGCGGCTGGCCCATGATGGGCGGCGGTGGCGGCATGGGCGGAGCCCAGGTCTCCTCGCCCGTCGTCAACCCTGACAATACCGTCACCTTCAACTACCGCAATCCTTCCGCCCAGAAGGTCCAGGTCAACGCACAGTTCGCCAGCGGTCCCCAGGATATGACCAAAGACGCCAACGGCGTATGGTCCGTCACCCTCGGCCCCGTCGCTCCCGACATGTATCCTTACAGCTTCGTGGTGGACGGAGTCCAGATCATGGACCCGCTCAACGCAGACTGGTTCCCCAACGAGACCTTCAAGAACAGCATAGTCGATGTACGCGGACAGGGCGAGCCCCTTATCCACGCGCTCAAGAACGTCCCTCACGGAGCCGTAGACTATGTCAACTACTGGTCCGAGAGCCTCGGCACATACGGCAACGCCATAGTCTACACTCCTCCGACCTACTACAAGAACAAGAATAAGAAATATCCCGTGTTCTACCTCATCAGCGGTACCACCGACACCGAGGAAGTGTACTACAAGGTCGGCAGGATGAACCTCATCCTCGACAACCTCCTCGCCGAGGGGGCTGCCAAGGAGATGATCATCGTCCTCCCCTACGGCAATCCCTCCAAGTACTTCCCTGCCGGCAAGGCTCCGCGTGTGGGAGACATGTTCACCAAGGACCTCATCAACGACCTTATGCCGTATGTCGAGAAGAATTACCGTACCATCAACGACCGCGACCACAGGGCGATCGGCGGATTCTCCCGCGGCGGCAACCAGGGTCTCGCGGCCGGTCTGACCAACCTCGACAAGTTCTCCTGGCTGTGTTCCTACAGTTCTTTCACCAGCACTACCCTCCCGAACGTATATGACGATCCCCAGCTCAATGACAAGATCCATCTCTTCTGGCTCGGCGTAGGCACCGACGACTTCCTCTATGGAAACGCCAAGGAGTACATGGACTTCCTTGACAGCAAGGGCATCAAGAACGTCAAGGAGTTCACCACCGACAAGTTCGGACACACTTGGATGAATGCCAAGTACTTCCTCGACAAATCAATGAGACTTCTTTTCCAGGACTAAAACGACGCATCCATCATGAAAGCATACAGATTCCTTTTCGCAGCTTTGCTGCTCATCATCCCGCTTTTCGCAAAGGCCCAGCCCGCTGCTGGCGAAGGACAGCGCCTCACCCCCCAGGTAATGGCCCGGATGTTCCCTGCCGGAGTAGTTTCTCCCGAGTACAATGACGACGGCAGCGTGACCTTCCGCTACCAGTCCGCCGAGGCCAAGGAGGTCAAGCTCGACTGCCAGATGCTGTCGCAGGCCGCCCCGATGTACAAGGGCGCCGACGGCGTCTGGACTATCACTGTGACCCCGGGCAAGCCCGACATCTACCCTTACTGCTTCCTCGTGGACGGCAAGCAGGTCGCTGACCCAAACAATATGTTCATCTTCCCCAACGAGGGCTTCAAGAACTCGCTGGCCGACGTGCGTGGCCCCGTCCCGTCCGTACAGGACATCCAGGACGTGCCGCACGGCAAAGTCAGCTACCGCTACTACCATTCCACGACCTGCGGCATCGACCGCGTGATGTGCGTATACACGCCGGCCGGATATGACCCGGCCGGCAAGGAGAAACTCCCGGTGCTCTACCTCATCCACGGCATGACCGACACCTACGAGACCTGGTTCAAGGTCGGTCACATGAACAACATCCTGGACAACCTCATCGCCCAGGGCAAGGCCAAGAGGATGATCGTGGTCATGCCTTACGCCAACCCCTATCCGGAGATGATGCTCCAGGGCAAGGCCGACCACTATGATTCCATGGGCACCGATATCGTGACCAACGAGATCATGAAGGATGTCAAGCCTTTCATCGAGGCCAACTACAAGGTCAAGACCTCGGCCGCGGACCGCGCCGTCGCGGGCTTCTCGCTCGGCGGCCGCCAGGCCCTCGCCTGCGGCCTCGGCAACCCTAAGTCATTCCAGTATGTCTGTGCGATGGCACCCGCCATCTTCGGAGAGGAGTACAAGACCAACTTCTCCAACGGGACCTACGCCCCGCTCGCCGACGTCAAGAAGAACGTCAAGTTCCTCTGGATCGGCACCGGCACCTCGGACTTCCTCATCGCCGCCTCTCGCGGCCTTGACGGCTACCTGACCGAGCAGGGTGTCAAGCACACCTTCTACACTCCGGACGGCGGACATACCTGGATGAACTGCCGCGACTATCTCACCCAGATAGCCCAGAAGCTCTTCAAATAGTATTTCCGATGAAAAGGTTATACATAATTATGGCTGCAGCCGCACTCATGTGCGGCTGCGCCGATAAAACGGAGGCCCTCCTGACCGTCGACCTCCAGGACAGACCGGTAAATGTGCCGCAGGACCTCTGGGGCATCTTCTTCGAGGAGATCAACCATGCCGGAGACGGCGGTATATGGCCGGAAATGATATACAACATGGGCTTCGAGGAGAAGGACATCCCCACGGACTGCACCCTTGACGGGAATGACGTCGTAGGACCGCGCAAGCCCAACTACGCCTACGGGACAGTCAGGGACTACAGGTTCCATTATTTCGATCCCAACGACCAGTCCATAGGTTGGACCATCGAGGGCCAGAACGCCGCGATGAGGGTTGTCACCACCAAACCCCTCAGCGAAGCGAACCCCCACTCGCTAGAGATCACAGTGCCCTACTGGGGCGCCAAGCTTACCAACGAAGGATGGAACGGAATTCCGCTGAAGGAAGGTGAAGAGTATAACTTCTCCTTCTTCCTCCGTGCCGACCCCTCATTTACCAGCAGCTTCACTGCCGCGCTTGTAGGTTCGGACGGAAAATCCCTTTATGAGGAGACCTTCAGCCCTTCATTCCACGGAGACTGGGTGAAATACGATGCCAAGTTCACCTCTAAGGCCACCGACAGCAAGGTCAAGCTCGTGTTCAATTTCGAATCGACCGGAAAGGTCTGGCTCGACTATGTCTCGCTGCTCCCGGAGAAGACCTTCAAGGGACACGGACTCAGGGAGGACATCGCCCAGACCCTCGCCGACCTCAAGCCGTCGTTCATCAGATGGCCGGGAGGCTGCATCGTGGAAGGCATGAGCATGGAGAACCGCATCAAGTGGAAGGAGACCATCGGTGACCGTCTGGACCGTCCCGGACAGTTCGACCTCTGGGGCTACCACAATTCCTGTGCGTTCGGCTACCACGACTTCCTCCAGTTCTGTGAGGACATCGGCGCATCCGCCATGTACGTGGTCAACATCGGCCTCTCGTGCATGGTCCGCAATGGTGACTATTATGAGATGAACGAACTCGGCGGCATCATCCAGGACATTCTCGATGCCATAGAGTACGCCATCGGCGACACCTCCACCAAGTGGGGTGCCGAGCGTGCGAAGAACGGCCATCCGGATCCTTTCCCGCTCAAGTACATCGAACTCGGAAACGAGAATGTCGGCGAACGTTACATCGAGCGTTACAACTACGTCTACCCCATCGTCAAGGCTGCATATCCCGACATCATCTTCATCAGCAACCACGGCACCCCGGGCACCCTTCCGGAGACCTACACCGCTCCCACGGAGATGATCGACGCCCATTACTACGTCAATCCCGAGACCTTCTATAATACCGTACACCTGTTCGACAATCTGCCGCGCGACATGTACAAGGTCTATATCGGCGAGTATGCCGTCAATGCCGGAGTCGGCTCCGGCAACCTCGACGGAGCCCTCGCAGAGGCAGCTTTCATGACAGGAATCGAGAAGAACTCCGACCTGGTGTCCATCGCATCCTATGCCCCGCTGCTGGAGAACACCGATTTCGCCCAGTGGCCCACCAACCTCATCCGCTTCAAGAACGACCGGGTCTTTGGACGTTCGTCCTACTTCGTGCAGAAGATGTTCAGCGAGAACAGGCCCGACTTCATCGCCGGTTCCGAGCTAACGCTGCCCGAGCCTGACCGTACCGTCGCCGGCAAGGTCGGCTTTGCCTCCACTGTCTCAGCGCCCGATGCCTCCATCCAGGTGAAGGGATTCACCGTTTCAGGAAAGGCCCCTGAATGGGATGCCACCGGTTCATGGAAGGTTGAAGGAGACGGTTTCCGCGAAGGGGAACGCAAGGACCTCTCCGGACTCAGGGATCCCGGCCTCTATATTCCCGGTACGCTCAAGAACGCCCCAGTCCAGCTCAGCTCCGGCGGCTGGCTCAGCTCCAAGGAAAGCTACGGAGACTGCGACATCAAGGCAAGCGTACTCTGGGAGAAGGTATTCAGCGGCTGCGAGTTCAGGGTTGCCGTCAAGGATGACGCCAACTACATCGCAGTCGCCATCAACGCCCCCAGAAGGCCCCGCGGCGCAGCCGCTCCGACCGGTCCGCAGAGATACTCCGTCAGCGTCAACAATATGGTGAACGGCTGCAGGCTAGCCCTCGGCACGCTCACTACGGACCTGGCGTTCGATGAGGGCGCATGGCACGACGTTTCCGTCGGAGTCAAGGACGGAGAAATCTCCTGCACGATCGACGGCAAGGAAATCGGTAAAGTTGCCTACACCCCGCTTGAGAGACGCTTCGCGGTAAGCGGATATGACAACGAGACCGGAGAGGTCATCGTCAAAGTCGTGAATTCCGAAGCTGCACCTATGGCAACCCGTATCCAGCTTGCAGGTGCCAAGGAAGTCTCCAAGACAGGAAAGGCAATCGTACTCTCTTCCGGAAGCCTCAAGGACGACAACAGTTTCGAGGAGCCCGGCAAGGTCTCTCCCATCGAAACCGATATCAAGGGACTCTCAGACGACTTCACCTATACCTTCGAGCCTTATTCGCTCACGATCCTCAGGATCAAGGCATCACTCTGATCCGGAAAACCGATAAACGAAGAAGGCGACCGTCGGTCGCCTTCTTGTTTTATATCCCTGAACAAAACCACCCTTTTTGTTCAGATTCGCTGGTTTTTTTACGAATTCTGAACAAAAAAGCGTTTTCTGTTCAGAAACCTCTTTATTTAGTGCCGAAGATACGGTCGCCGGCATCACCGAGGCCGGGGACGATGTATGCGTTCTCGTTGAGATGGTCATCAACTGCAGCCAGGTAGATGTCCACGTCGGGATGGGCCATCCTGACCCTCTCGATACCCTCGGGGGCGCCCACCAGGCACATCAGACGAATATTGGAGCAGCCGCGCTCCTTCAGCATCGACAGGGCGTCGCATGCGCTTCCTCCGGTGGCAAGCATAGGGTCGGTGACGATGACCATTCGGTCCTGGATATCCTCGGGGAGCTTGCAGTAATAGACCACGGGCTCGTGGGTCTCTTCATTGCGATAGAGGCCGATATGGCCGACCTTGGCCACGGGGACGAGCTCATGCAGACCCTCCACCATACCCATTCCGGCACGGAGGATCGGGACGATGGCGAGCTTCCTTCCAGAGACTATCCGGCCCTTGGTCGGGCAGATGGGGGTCTCGATATCGACCTCCTCAAGGGGAATGTCACGGGTGACTTCGTAACCCATCAGAAGCGAAATCTCTTTGAGAAGTTCACGGAAATCCTTTGAACCGGTTTCCTTGTCGCGCATGATCGTAAGCTTGTGCTGGACCATGGGGTGGTTGATGACGTGCAATTGGCTCATATCGTTAAAGTGTTTAGTATTCCGAAAACAAAGATAACCATTCGCAGCCGATAAACAAAGCTATTCCGCAGGCTTTACGTATCGGTCGCCGGTCTCTGACTTGACCGCATCTATGAAAGCCGGGGCATAGGCGGGAGAAGTGCGCCTGCCGGCCACTACCACACCGTTCTCGCTGGGCTGCATGATCTGGTCGTTATGCTTGACTATGAGGAGCTTGGCAAGCTTGTCCCAGCGCTTCATCATCATATCGGTATAGTCCAGCGTCTTGCGTGTGAGGTATTCGGTCCGCTCTGCAGCAGTGAGTTTCGGGGCCTCCGCCTCGACGGTCTTCTGGTCTTCCGCATAGAAGTCCTCGAGCTCCGTCTGTGCCTCGCGAAGGTCGCCGATCATCGCGCTGTAGCGCGGATAGACCATATTGGCCACGAAGTTGTTCATCCAGAAAGCGCTCTCTGTGCTGAACTCGCGGATATCGTTGTTCTCGCGGCGGAACGGGTCCGGAATACGGTCGATGCCGCAGTATACAGGCACGTATGCCACCATGCTGGCATCGTCCATATTGAAATATGTCACGCCTCCGACGGCGTCGGGCAGCCAGTCACGCATCTGGCAGACCATCGTCATGCCGCTCTGCTGGCAGCCGATGGGCCGCTCGCGGAACATGTCGGTGCCGTCGCTGGACTTGTAGTTGACGGGCTGGTTGCGATACGGGGAAGCCCAGGGTCCGGCGCTGACATCGGCAGTCATGTCAAGGGCAGTGCCCTCGTAGTGGTCGCGCATGTCGTTCATCAGGTCGCGGACGGAGAGAGGCTTGTCGGGCTTGATCCAGAGAGGGAGATGGTCGATGACATCGGTCTGCCCGTTGATGAAGGGAAGGTAAGAGTCAATCTCGGCGGTATCATAGTGATGGCGGAAAAAGCTCCAGACCCGGGCCTCGCAGTAGCGGATCGCACTGAAATCCAGCGGGCCGTAGGCCTCGCGGAAGCTGAAATCAGCATCCGGTCCTTCGTAGTAGCCCTTTTCGCGGGCGAAGGAGATGACGTCGGCCGAGTACATGCACTCACCCTCCACGATGCAGAACCCCAGCTTCTTGTCGGCCTTTTTGGCCTGCGGGAACTGGCGGATGCGGCTGGAGTTGGCGTAAGCGCAGATGCAGTCGTCCGGGACGCGGAGCGCCACCCAGACTGCACCCTTCTGCTCCGGGCCCTTGCCTATGATCTCCATGATCCAGGCCTCGTCCTTGTCGGCGACAACGAAGTTCTCTCCGGTGGAGTTGTAGCCGTATTCCTGCACTAGCTGATGGATCACGGCGATGGCCTCGCGCGCATTGGTGCTGCGCTGCAGGGCTATGCCCATCAGGGTGAAATAGTCCAGCAGGCCGTCAGGATTGCGGAGCTCCTCACGGCCGTCCCATGTCGTCTCGACTATGGTCACCTGATTCTCGTTCATCAGGCCGACAACCCCATAGGTATAGTCCACCTGGGCGACATAGCGCCCGTTGCCGGAGGGGCCGAAGCCCCTTATGGGGATCTGCTCGCCGGCCGCATGGCGTCCGGGGGCCGAATATGTCAACGGGGATGCGAACCCGAAACCGTCGCAATTGTAGGTACACATGACGCTTCCGTCGACGGAAGCCTTCTTGCCCACGATGAGGTTGGTGCAGGCGAACGAGGCCACGGTCAGTAAGGACAGCGCGGCCGAGAGGATGAATTTTTTCATTGTCAGCAGATTTGTTTCCGTAAATATAAGCAAAAAGGTTGTATATTTGTTAGTTATTTCGAGAACGGAGAATATGAAAAGATACCTGTACTGCCTGGTTGCGCTTATGCTGGCGGCCGTCCCGGCCCTGGCTCAGTCCATCAAATGGACTGCCGCCGTTGAGCCGGCCGGCGACGGAGTCTACGAGCTGGTGCTCACCGGCAAGATCGCAAACGGGTATTATACCCATCCCCTCACCGATCCTTACACGGCAGCCGAGATCGAGCTGGACGGCTTCGAAGCCGTCGGCGATCCGGAGGACGTCTTCACACCTTCCGATTACAAGGGAGAGACCGTGGCCAAGGACACATACGTCCTCAAGCAGAAGTTCCGCTCCGAGGACGGAGCAGTCAAGGGCACGGTCACGTGGCAGTGCTGCTCCGGCGACCTTTGCGGCATGCCTGAAGACTGGGAATTCGACGTGAAACCGCCCAAGACCACGGCGGCCACAGAAGCTACGCTGGCGCCGCCCGGAAAGGGTTCGGCGGCAGCTGACACCGACGGCACGCTTTGGGCGCTGATCATCGAGGCCATCCTCTGGGGACTGGCCTCGCTGCTTACTCCCTGCGTATTCCCCATGGTGCCGATGACGGTATCGTTCTTCCTCAAGGGTTCGGAGAATAAATCCCGCGGACGTTTCCGCGCGGCGATGTACGGGCTGTTCATCGTACTGCTGTACACGGTGCCGATATCCATCATCATCGGCCTCACGCGCATACTGGGAGGGGCCACGGTGACGAGCGACATCTTCAACTGGCTCGCCACGCACTGGATCCCGAACCTCCTGTTCTTCGTCATCTTCATGATCTTCGCTGCCTCGTTCCTCGGGGCATTCGAGATCACGCTGCCCTCCAAGTGGACCAATTCCGCGGACAAGAATTCCGACAAGGGAGGTCTCGGAGGCATATTCTTCCTGGCCCTCACGCTTGTACTGGTCTCTTTCTCCTGCACGGGCCCCATCGTGGGATCTGTGCTGATCAAGTCCACGCAGGGTGAGTTCTGGACCCCTATGATCACGATGCTGGCCTTCTCGCTGGCATTCGCCCTTCCTTTCACGCTTTTCGCCCTGTTCCCTTCCCTGCTGAAGGGTCTGCCCAAGAGCGGAGGCTGGCTGAACAGCGTCAAGGTCGTGCTCGGATTCGTCGAAATCGCATTGGGACTTAAGTTCCTCAGCACGGCCGACCAGACTTACCACTGGGGACTGCTGGACCGGGAAGTCTATCTCGCCATCTGGATCGTAGTATTCTCGCTGCTCGGCTTCTACCTGCTGGGCAAGCTCCGCTTCAAGCATGACTCGCCGGTCGAGCACATCTCGGTGCTGAGGCTGACTCTCGCCATAGCGGTCTTCACCTTCGTGGTATACATGGTCCCCGGCATGTGGGGGGCTCCGCTGAAGGCCATTTCCGGCTATCTGCCTCCGATCGAGACCCAGGACTTCGTGCTGGGGAGCTATACCGCCCCGGCGGCGCCGGCCGAGGCCCCGGCCGCCGGTGGCCCCACCCTTACGATAGCCCACGGCCTTAAGGCTTATGACAATATCGACGATGCGCTCGCGGCCTCCAAGGAGACCGGCAAACCCGTATTCGTGGACATCACCGGTCTAGGCTGCGTCAACTGCCGCGAGATGGAAGCCAGAGTCTGGAGCGACCCGAAGGTGCTGTCGCTGTTGCGCGACCGTTTCATCATCGTCGCCCTGTACAATGACGACAAAGCCAAGCTCCCTGAGAGCAAATGGGTTACGACCAGTAGCGGTAAGGTCCTGAAGGGTGTCGGCCGTGTCAACGCCTACATAGCACAAGAGCGTTTCGGAGTGAGTTCCCAGCCCAATTACGCCCTGCTGGGCAGCGACGGAGAATTGCTCGCCCCGGTACGTGGATACAACCTCAGCATAGACGGATTCGTGGATTTCCTTAACCAAGCACTATAGTATGAAGATCATCAGGATTATGGCCGTCATGGCCATGCTCGCCTGCACCGTTTCCTGCGGAAACAGGCAGAAAAAAGCCGAGTCAGAGCCTGCCGCCACTGAAGAGGCGCAGGATATGTCCAAATATATGCCCGACCTGAAGGCAGGGAGCGCCGCGCCGGCGCTGGAGATGAATACTCCAGAAGGCGTACAACTCAAGCTTTCCGACTTCGCCGGAAAATGGGTGGTACTGGATTTCTGGGCCAGCTGGTGCCCCGACTGCCGCGCCGAGTTCGACGCCGTCAAGGAACTGTACGGGAAAGTCAGCCCGAAGGGCGTGGAATTCATTGGAGTATCCTTCGACCACGACTCCGAAGCTTGGACAAAATGCCTTGAGGAACAGAGTTTCGAGTGGCCGCAGGTCTGCAACTTCATCAAATGGAAGGAGAATCCCGTCTCCGAAGCCTTCGGCATACATTGGATCCCTACCATGATGCTCATCGGCCCCGACGGCAAGGTCGCCGGCGCCGCCCTTACAGCCAATGACATGGGAGCCCTGCTCTCATCTAAACTATAGTATCAAACAATACACCGACACGATATGAAAAAGTTTATTTGCATTCTCCTGATGGCGTCTGCATGCATCTCCCTGGGCGCGCAGACCAGGGCCGACTCCCTCGTGAGGGAGAGCAAGGCCGCCGTGCAGCAGGCACAGCGTGACAGCCGGCAGCAGAGCCGCGATTCACGCCGTGACATAAACAGGAGCCAGGACCAGATCAAGCAGGCCAAACTGGACATCAGTACGGCCAAGGAAGACATCAAGACTATGAAGTCCTCCATCAAGCAGCAGAAGGAAGCCATCAAGCTCAAGAAGAAGGCTTTCTCCGCCCAGAAGAAGTCATTCAAGTCCGACGGCAGGCTTTCGAAGGACAACAGGAGCTTCCTCAACGAAATGGAGAACGAGATCTCCAGGATGGAGTCCAACCTCAAGGAGTCCGAGAGGCATCTCAAGAACCTCGAGGAGTCCATCAAGGACAACAAGAACACCATCAAGGAGGAGAACGCTTCCATAAAGGAAAGCAAGCAGGCCGCAAGCGCGGCCAAGCAGAACTTGAAGGCCACCAAGAAGGACCTCAAGAGCAACAAAGCCATGCAGAAGGCCGAAGCGGCCGAGGGCAGATAGGGCTTCTATTTCTTTACCACGTGGTCAAGCCAGGTGCTGAGGGCACTCGTCCATTCGTTCTTGAACAGCTGAGTATCATTCCAGCCGTATCCGTGACCGCCTGAAGGCAGGATGAACATCGTGGCGCTGACCTTGTTGGCCAAGAGCGCCTCGTAGTAGCGCAGGCTGTTGGCCGGCGGCACAAGGAAGTCGTCAGACGCCAGGGTGATGAATGCCGGAGGAGTGTCGGGCGTCACATGCTTCTCGTTGGAGTACAGGTCAATCAGCTCCTGTGAAGGGTTCTCGCCCAGCAGTCCGTCGAGCGACCCCTTGTGGGTGAAGGAAGGATCCATCGTGATGACGGGATAGATCAGAATCTGGAAGTCCGGACGTGTGACTGCATCCTTGTAGTGGGTGGCAATCGTAGAGGCGACATGGCCGCCTGCGGAAGTGCCGATGACACCGACCGAGGTGATGCCGAGGTCGGTGCGCCCGCGCATTATGCGGATGGCCTCCTCGATGTCGCTGAGCGGCACGTCATGATGTCCGCGGGGCATGCGGTACAGCAGCACGCAGTAAGTGATGCCTCGGGCGTTGAACCAGTCTTTGAAGTTGCGGGCCTCGTGTGAAAGGGAGAGCATGGCATAGCCGCCGCCCGGGCACATGATGATGCACTGTCCGTTGGGATTGCGGGCAGGATAGACCTCCATGATGGCCTCGGTATAGTTGTTGGCGACGGACCTTCTGGGGTCCTGGTTGGCGGGAGCCTTGTACTCGAACGCGTTGGGGGCGCCGTTAGGCCATATCTTGACCGTGTCTACCCGCGGGCCGAAGAAGCCTGCGAAAGCGGGGCGGCCGCCGCCCGGCTGCGCCGTGGCGCTCAGGGCCGCCAGCGCAAGGATTATGGTGAGGAGATAGCGTTTCATATTCCTATTTGAAAATCAGTTGTGCGAAGTTGAAGAGGCCGTATTTCCATACGACGAAGTTGTGCTCGCCGTCAGGATACTCGATGAGGGTGCAGGGGACGCCGTGCTCGTCGCAGAAAGCCTTGAGGCGGGAGCTGTTGTACATCAGGCCGTCCTTGCTGCCGCAGACCATCCAGAGGAGCTTGTTCTCGGCCTTGGTCTTCTCCACGTCAGGGATGAGGACCTCAGGAGTGTTGGTGTTGGGAGCCGAAGAGAAACCGCCGACATAGGCGAATACGTCCATGTGTCCGAGACCGAAATTCAGGGACTGTCCGCCGCCCATTGACAAGCCGGCTATAGCGCGGTGCATCTTGTCGGTGTAGACGTTGTACTTGCCCTCGATGAAGGGGATGAGGTCGCCGAGCAGGTCGTGCTCGAAAGCTGCGAAGGCGGGGGCGGTGGCATAGACATTGCCCTCGGCCCTGTCATTCTCCTGGGCGCGGCCGTTGGGCATGACAATGATCATTTCCGCGGCCTTGCCGTCGGCATACAGGTTGTCCATGATAATGTTGGGGACACCCTGGAGCCACTCGCGCTCGTCTCCGCCGATACCGTGGAGGAGGTAGAGAACAGGGTACTTCTTCGATGCGTCATACTTCGGAGGCAGGTAGACGGTCGCTTTGCGGACGGTGCCGACGAACTCAGACTTGTACTCGACGAGCTCGAGGGTTCCGCGGTCTATGCCGGGACGCTCCGCGTCAAATCCGGCGGGAGCCTCCACATAAGGGTTGAATGTGACGTCGATCTGGGGACGCTGGCCGAAACCGCCCATGCCGCCGGGCTGGGCGTTGGCCGCGCAGATGGCAAGTGCCATGGCGGCAATGGTCAAAAGAGCCTTTTTCATGATGGTTATGGATAGTAAGAATGATTAACCGACTATGTATTTACCGAAAGGAAGCTTCCCTATCAAGCGGGAGATGATGAAACTGAGGAAATAGGTGACTACTGCTGTCAGGATGATAGCGAGAGGTACCGGAAGCAGGGGGTTCAGCAACCCGAAGACTGCAGGGAGCATAAGCATGTGCATCAAGTACATGCCATAGCTGGCCTCCGATATCTTCCTGACCAGGCCGTAGCATCTGCCCGGCTTCTTGATCAGGCTGAACAGGAGGAATACGCAACCGCTCATGAGTCCGGCGACAATCGTGTCGTTCTGCCAGTGCATTTCCAGCTCCTGCGGCGTTGCGACCACGAAACTGCGATGGTAGAACTGCCACATTCCGAACACATAGCATGCGATCAGGACAGGCACGCAAATCATGCGGGTCTTGCGTGCGGACCAATGCATCCTGGTCCGGATATAATGTCCCAGCACGATATAGCCGATGAAGCCTGAGACATAGTAGAACAGAGGATATGGATTCCACCAGCATTCGCCGAAGACGGGGCCGAAAATGTCCCTAAGCCAATAGAAACACAACGTGAACGCCCACAGGCCCAGGAAGAAACGTTCTTCCTTCTTAGAGACCTTTGCCAGCCACGGCGAGATCACCGGCATGACAAGGTAGAGCCCGAGCATCATATAGACGAACCAAAGATGCGACTCGCGAGGGATGAAGTTGATACCGGCCTGTTTTACGTTCGCCCATGCCTCGGTCCATGAGAACTCTCCCCACACAGCGGGAAGGAAGGCATAGAGGAACAGGAAAACCACGAACGGGATACCGACACGTGTGAAACGCTTCTTGAAGAAAGCCCCCGTACCTGTCTTGACAGGCACGAGCAGGTAGGCGGATGCCATCAGGAACAGCGGTACCGCTACCGGACGGACGAATCCCTGTATGAACATCACACTCCACCGCGCAAGTTCCGAAGGGAACGAAAACGAGTAATCGTCCGAATACACGCACTCGCTGGCATGGACAAGCATCACCATAAGGCAAGCTGCGGCGCGCAGCCAATCCAAAAAAACAATCCGTTGCTTTTGAGACATATCTTTATATTTGTTTCTACAAATATAAGATTTTTCTTCGTGCCGTGCCACTCAAACCTTGATATGGATAAACTTCGCCAGCCAGATACTGATGCCGTCCGGTATTTATTCTGCCTTTCACAAGTTCAGATCCGGTCGTCCGTCACGTGTCAGTTGTCTCCGGACAGACCTTCAATGATCCCGTCTATGGCATTGCCGACGCGTTCTACAGCCTTCTTGGCGACCGCCTTGGTGAAACGGGCATCAAGTTTCGCCACTTCCTTGAGCTGGTCATTCGTGAAGTTGCAGTCCTTCGCGGACTCATGGATAGCCTCGAACTTCTCCTGCACTGAATCAATGTCCTTGACATTGAAACCGTCCCTCTCTACGGTCTTGCAGAGGGATTCAAGCTGGGAGATGACCCTCTCCTCCTTCGACTGGCAGGAGGTAAGGAAACAGAAAGTGAAAAGGGCGGCGACGACTGCCGCCAGTCTGATGATAATCCTATTCTTCATAATCAACGTTTTTCGGTTGAACAAAGATATGCAATAATCGTAATAATGCAACAATCAGTCCTTTCCTTTCCTATGAAAGTCGGAAGGAGTCGCGTTGAACTCCTTGGTGAAGCATCTGGTGAAATACTTCGGATCGTTGAAGCCTACCTCGTAGGCTATCTCGGAGATGTTCATGTCATCGTTGGTGCCGTTGCAGATCATCTCCTTCGCGACGTTCAGACGGTATGTCCTTATGAACTGCGCTATGGACTGTCCGAGAGTCTGCTGTATCTTCTCATTGAGCTGGCTGCGGCTCATGCCCATCGCGTCCGCGAGGCCATAGACGTCAAGGTCAGGATCCTTATACTTTTTTTGGATGGCAGCCAGCAGCTTGAAGGAAAAGTCGGACTCCTTATTTGACGGGATGCTTGAAGACAGGGTGTTGTGACTTGCGATCAGTTCATTCTGTTTCTGCAGAAGAGCATTCTGTTCGGCAAGTTCCTTCGCCCTCTTCTCAAGCTCTTCTTTCTGCTCCTTCAACTCTTTTGTCTGCCTGTCAACCTCCTGCTGCAGCAGGTCTTTCTTCCTGTTGATGGATCTGGTATACCATCGTACGAACAAGTCCACCAGCAAGCCGACCAGAAGCAAAGCAATTAGATAGAACCACCACCTCTTGTAGAGGACAGGCTTGACATACAGCATCTTTTCGTCCTGGGACAAAACATTCCCTTTCCTGTCGACCGCCCGTATCTGGATCCTGTAGTTACCGCCTGGAATGTGCCCGAATTTTACATGTGTATCATTCTCGAAGACAGGAGACCAGTCCTTTTCCATAGGCAAAAGGCGGCTTTCATATGTGATATCCGCCCCTTTACGGTAGGACAAGTCAGAGAATTTCAGGGTGAAGTCAGTATCTGTCTCATCCTTGCTTATGGCGTCGGAAAGGGAAACGTTATGAAACACGTCCTTCGAGTAGTACCCGGAGATGACCACTTCGGGCTTGTTTGAGTATTCATTCGAGACATAACTGGACCGGAGGATGCTGAGACCGCCTCCCTTAAGCCCCATGTAAATGGTGCCGTTACTTCCTCGTGCTATGCTGTTCTCGCAGAACGACATTGACTTGAGTCCGTCGTCCATGTCATAGCTATTTATCTCCCCGGTCTGCGTGTCCAGGCGGGAAAGACCGTTTTCAGTCGCTATCCACAGATAGACTCCGTCCAGAAGCAGACCGTTGATCTGGTTGTCCGCCAGTCCGTCAGAGTCGGAATAAACCGTTATATCCGGTTTTTCCGCCATGCAGTTGTCCACCCTGTATATGCCGTTCCCGTAAGTACCGGCCCAGATAGTGTCTCCGTCAGGAACGAGCGACATGCAGGCGGGGAAGCCATCGATCACCCTTGATTCAAGGTTTTCCAAGTCTATGATCCTTAGGCCTTCAAGACTGCTGACCAGCAGTTTGCCGGATACGATGCATGCTCCCAGGCATGCGGAAGTACTGACAGGGGACTCAGCGAATGTGGACTTGCCTATATCATAGATATAGAGCCCGTTGCGGGCCATGATCCAAATATAGTCGTTGACACTGTCATAAACCATTCCGAGTACGACATCGATATTCCTGGCAACGTCCGACCTGTACCCTTCAGGGACATGGATGACATCGGGGCTGGACATATTGATATAGTTCAGGTGTCCGTCCACGGTGCCCATCCAGATCCGGCCGTGTCCGTCCTCGCAGAATGCCGTTATCGAATTGCCAAGTAGGGCGGAGTTGTCCGTATTGTAGTTCCGGAACACCAGGTCACCAACCTGCCTGCACAGGCCATACCCCGTAGTCGCGAGCCACAGGACTTCGTTGCTGTCGATGAAGAGCGCCCTGACAGGAGTCGAAGGGATCGGGGAGGACGTCGTCTCGATGCGGGAGAGGTTTGTGATCTGAAGGCTTTTCCTCTGGAGGATGACGAGCCCTTCCGCTTCAAGTCCTACCCATATCTGCCTGTTCCGGGTGGCTATGCTTCGCACGATTTCTCCCGGAAGTATCTGATTGCCGTAATCATTGGTACGGGAACCGTATGTATCGAACGAGTGGCTGACCGGATTGTAGATGCCGACTCCTCCCAATGTCCCTACCACTATCTCGTTTTCAGGAGAGAGGCACAGTCCGGTTATCTCGTTATTAGGGAGGGAGTGACGGTCCGATTCAGCATGCATATAGCAAGTATAACTGCCCGAAGCGATGTCAACCCTGTACAGGCCGTTCATCGTCCCTATCCACACTTCATTCCCGAAACGTAAGAATGCCGTAGCCCTGTTGTCCTCTCCTATAAAGATATCCGGCAGGATCTCGGATGTGCGAAGTCCCTTGCCTTCTATCTGCCGGACCTTATAGAACCGTCCGTTGAGGGTTATCCATACGGAACCGTCATTCTCCACATCGCAGGCCTTGGGCATCAGATTGTCATTTGTAACATTGCACTGCAGGGAATCGACGATGAATGTGCCGCCATTATCAGAGAACGCTACCCTGAAAAGCATGTTGTTCGAGGTGAACCACATGCATCCCCTGGAGTCCGTCCTCAAGGCTGCGGGAGGATGAGACTGGCGCCAGGCCTTGGACATTCCGGGGAAATCCCCCATAAGGGCGAGGGATTCCATGTCCAGGATCTCCATTCCACCCGCTCCGGGCACCCACAGTCTTCCGAAACGGTCCTCGTGACAGTGGCTGACAATGTCTCCCATGAAACCGGGAATCTCTTTCTGAGAGAACTTTATGAAAGAATCGCCGTCATATCTCACCAATCCCCCGCCGAAAGTGCCTATCCAAGCATAACCCTTGCTGTCGAAATAGATGCCGTTGATATCCTGGTCAGGAAGTCCTCCTTCCCGTGACAGCCTATCGATGACCAGATAGTCTTCAGCGCCTGTCTGGGCGCGAATACTAGTGGTGGACAAGGCAAGGCAGAAAAAAACTGCCAATAAAAAATCCACCCTTCTTAAAAAAATATCCACCATATAAGAAAAATATTCCACATGTCTGAGTGTAAAGTTAATTATTTTTGTAAAAACAAGCAAAACTATCACCATTTCTTAATATTTATGAAACTATTTACCTCTATTCGCTGCCTTTTCCTTGCAACGATGCTGATGCTTTCTGCTACGTCAGTATTTGCTCAGAACGTTACAGTAAAAGGAAAAGTAACAGATTCGCGTGGCGAGCCGGTCATCGGAGCCACTGTCATGCTCAGCAGTAACCAAACTGTCGGAGCACTTACCGATCTGGATGGAAACTATTCGATCAACGTTCCGTCCAATTCAACACTTGTTTTCTCGTGCGTCGGCTATGCGACACAGAATGTCGCGGTGGACGGACGCACCCAGATCGATGTCGTATTCGAGGAAGACACAGAGTTCCTCGACGAGACTGTCGTCATCGGTTATGGTACCCAGAGGAAGAGACTCCTCACCGGAGCCACCATCAATATCTCCGGTGACGATATCCTTAAACAGAGTACAACGAATGCACTCGGTGCCATCTATAGCTCCGTCCCGGGCGTAAACATCGTCCAGTCGAGCGGTGGACCTGGAGCAGGATACAATATCACAGTCCGCGGTCTCGGTACGACCGGTTCCGCCAGCCCGCTCGTCGTTATCGACGGTATAGCCAGCAGCATGAACAGCCTTAACGCCCTCAACCCTGCCGACATCGAGTCCATCGACATCCTCAAGGACGCTGCATCGGCAGCTATCTATGGAGCGCGTGCCGCCAATGGCGTCGTCCTGGTGACCACCAGGCAGGGAAAGATCGGAGACAAGAAGGCGACAGTCACCTTTGACGCCTACACGGGATTCCAGCAGCCGAATACCAATGGGGTACATGCCGTTTCAGCAACTGAATACCTTGACCTCATCGCACGCGCGGGCCTGCACGAATTCGATAATATAGAACAGACGATGCCCGTGCAGATGGATTGGATCCGGAAAGGACAGTGGAACGGAACGGACTGGTTCACCGAGTCCATCAACAAGAACGCCCCTACCAACAACCTCGCCTTGAGTGTGACCGGAGGCGGCGACGCGGTAAGATACTCGTTCAGCTTCTCCAAGTCCTATCAGGAAGGTACTTTGGGAGCGCCCAAACCCACCTACTATGACAGGACCACAATTCGCGCCAATACCGATTTCACCGTGCTGAAGAAGGACAACCGCGATGTCATCAAGTTGGGCGAGAACGTGACCTTCTCCATCACGGACTCCCGCGATATGGGCACAACCGGCCGAGGCAGTGATGTTTCCAACCTTCTCACCAAGACCCCGCTCCTCCCCGCATACGATCTTGACGGATCCCTTTATACCTATGAAAAGCAGGTCAGGGACGGATGGGATGCAAGGGACAATGAAACCAACCTGCTGGAGTCCCAGACCCTTAAGGAGAGCCAGGGAAAGAGCGTCCGTGTCCAGGGTAATGTCTACCTTGAGGTCAACCCTTTCCGTGAGCTCAAGCTCCGTACGGCCTTCGGATTCCGCGCCAACACCAGCTTCTCCCGCTCCTATACGCCGGAGTATCAGCTTACAGCCTCTGATTTCAAAGACTATGACAGCGTAAGCCAGAGCTCCAGCGTTTCAACGAACTGGACATGGGAGCTTACCGCCAACTACAAGAAGACCTTTTTCGGCGACCATACCATCGAGGCCCTCGCCGGTACTTCCATCGAAGCCACGGGCTGGGGAATGAGTGTCAACGGTACCCGTTCCTCGACCAAATTCGGAACCTGGAACTCCGCAAACCTCGGCTCTGTCGAAGGTGCGCTGACAAGTGACGAGCATGCGAGCATGGGTGGCGGAAACACGGTTCCGTACAACGACCTCCTCTCTTTCTTCGGACGTCTTAACTACAGTTACAAGGACAAATACCTGTTTACGGCCATTGTCCGTAGCGACGGTTCCTGCAACTTCGCCAAGGGCAACAGATGGGGCGTCTTCCCGTCCGTCTCCGCCGGCTGGGTCATTTCCGAAGAGCCTTGGATGGCAGGGACAAAGGACTGGCTCAACTTCTTCAAGATCCGCGGAAGTTGGGGCCAGAACGGTAACTGCAGCATCAGCAATTTCCAGTACACCGGTACGATCTCGCTGAGTGGCCAGTATGACTTCTCCTACGACCAGACCAATCCCGTCACTGCCGCCTATCCCGACAAGATTCCCAACTCCAAGCTTTCCTGGGAGACCTCCGAGCAGACGGCTATCGGCTTCGACTCGCGCTTCTTCCGCAGCCGCCTGGGCGTCATCTTCGACTGGTACCGCAAGGACACCAAGGACTGGCTGGTAACCCCTCCGTCCATGGGCATCCTGGGCGCAAGTGCCGCCTCCATCAACGGTGGTGCAGTCCGCAACTCCGGTGTTGAGCTCAGCTTCACCTGGAATGACAGTGTCGGCGATTTCCGCTATAGTGTCGGACTTAACGGCTCTTACAACAAGAACAACGTCCTCTACATCAACAATGCCGACGGCATCATCCACGGTGAGAAGAAAATCATCTCCGAGAATGTGGCCAAGGAGGATGGATTCCGCGCAGAACCGGGCAAGCCCATCGGATACTTCCTGGGTATCGCAAGCGAAGGTATCTTCCAGAACCAGAAGCAGATCGACGATTACAACGCCAAGGGCTATGCTTTCATGAACGGCTATGAGAACACCCAGCCTGGTGACGTAATCTGGATTGACCAGAACAACGACGGCGTTTACGACGAGAAAGACTGTATCGAGATCGGTAATCCCCATCCGGATTTCACCATGGGCTTCAACATCAGCCTTCAGTGGAAGGGCGTCGACTTCAGCGTCAACGGTTCCGGTGCTTTCGGACAGCAGGTCATGCAGAGCTACCGCCAGTTCGCACTCCAGGATCTGCAGGGCTTCACCAACAACCTCGTCGCCCGTTACTGGACCGGCGAAAACAGCACGAACAAGTTCCCCCGCTACTCCTCCGGTTCGCACAACAACTTCAAGTGTAACAGCTACAACAGCGACATCTTCATCCAGAATGCCGATTATATCAAGATCCGCAACATCACCCTCGGATATGACCTCAAGAGCGCTATCAAGAGGCTTCCCTTCCAGTCGCTAAGATTCTTCGTGACCGGACAGAACCTCTTCACTTTCACAGGATATGACGGCATGGATCCGGAAGTCGGTTCCGGCGCAGCCGGCTATAGCTGGTCCTCCGGTATCGATACCGGTTTCTATCCTTCCCCCAAGGTTTACATGGCTGGTGTCAGCATCAAATTCTAAACCCGAAAGCATATGAAAAAGATATTACTTTACTTTGCAACTTGCCTGTTCGTCTTCATAGGTTGTGAGAAAATCGACAGCCTGCTCGACACGACGAACTATCAGAAAGCGGACACCTCATCCTTCCCCCAGACCGAGAAGGACGCGGAGCAGCTGGTCAACTCGGCATACTCCACGATGCACTCGCTATACACCGGCAGTATCTTCAGGATCAACCTCTTCAGGCGTATGATCGCCAGTGACGACTATTACGGCGGCGGCTCCACGAGCTCCAAGGAAACGACAGCCGCAGACCGCCTGCTCGCACCGTCCATGGATGAGGACAATTCACCCTGGAAGAGCTACTACAACGGACTGTTCCGTTGCAACTATGCCTTGGAATCCATCTCCGCCATGGATGACGACCTCTTCACGGGAGATAACAAGAACTGGTATCTGGGTCAGGCTCACTTCATGAGAGGCTTCTGGCTCTGGGAACTTGCAGAGCGTTATGAAACCTTCCCGCTGACGCTTTCCACCGAGGTGGAGAATATGCCCAAGGCATCTGTCGACGAGATCTATGCGGCCATCGCCGAGGACCTCACCCAGGCCATCAACCTCATCCCGGCGAAATACGGCTACTCAAGGGACAACAACCTGGCCGGACGTGCCACGAAGTATGCGGCAGAGGCTTTGCTCGGTCGTGTGTGGCTGTTCTATACGGGATTCTACAAGAAGGACAACATGGCCGGTATCACCAAGTCCCAGGTCATCACCTATCTTGAGGACTGCGCCAACACCAGCGTTTCCAAGTTCGATCTGGAGGACGACCCGCGCGAGATCTGGCCCTACACCAACGAGTATTCCAGCGGTGTTGCATATGGCACCAACTTCGATACTTATGTGAACCATGAGAACCTCCACTGGGTTGGCAACCATAGCAAGGAGACTGTCTGGGGCGTGCATTTCTCACTCACCGGCAACGGCTACAACCGTCTCCCCGAATGGATCGGCATGCGTAACTCCGCACAGCGTCCCAACGCGGACAGTTATCCCTGGGCCGCCGGTTCCAACGGTAATGCTTCCGTCAATCCCATCATGCTCGAGGAATGGTACACGGATCCTGATTACGGCCCGAACGACAAGCGTTTCTATGGCTCCGTCATCGCGATCCGCAATGCGAACGAGGTGTATGACTGGTTCAAGGACGGATATGTGGAACTTCCCAAATTCAAGGGACATGACAGTAAGGAAATCGAGAGGACACTCTTCTATTCCAAGAAATATCAGGCTGTCGCCTGCTATTCCGATGGTGCGAAATCAAGTATTCTCAACAACTTCTTCAACGCTGTCAACGGTGCTGTCTCCAACAACCCTAAGAGCGGAAACAAGAACGACGCTATCTATATCCGCTTTGCTGACGTACTGCTCATGCTTGATGAGCTGAAGGGTACCGTTACCGGTATGAACAGGCTCCGCGCCCGCGCCGGCCTTGCTCCGTACGACTCATACACCCCCGAGCGCCTCGAGAAGGAGCGCCGTTACGAACTTATGTTCGAAGGCATGCGCTTCAACGACCTTCGCCGCTGGTATCCCGAGAGAGCCGGTGAGATCATCCAAAAGAACCAGGACGGCGGATATATCGAGTTCAAGGGCAAACCCACTACATATCAGGAACTGCCTGGCAGATCTTTCTCCCAGAGATATGCAATGACCCGCGGATTCTGGATGATTCCGCAGGAGCAGATCGGCCTCCAGGAGGGCATGCTTACGCAGAACAAGGGATATGAAGACGGTGATGACTACCTCTTCGTCGACGGAAACCTCCCTTATTGATACGAGATCTCAAAGAATCTAACAACTGTTGTAGATTAAATAGGATTAATATTGGTTTGTCAGCGTCCGCAAATGTTTTTGCGGACGCTTTATTTGTGATAGCGATATCGATCGAGCGCACTTTCGGCCCTTAAGGCGCGAAAACGCTACTTAACCCTCCAGACATCCAGGTTGATTCCGCCGGCGGGCCCCATGCCGGGCTGGCAGAGGAAGAGGCTTTCGTTCATCCAGGCATACTTGCTGTCCATTGGGGCCTCGAACTTGGGAGCGCAGCGGAAATACATTCCGCCGGGACCTCCCATCTTGATGATCCCGCAATTGCGGACATGGATGCTCACGCCGTCGTCTGTACGGATACAGTAGATAGCCTCGATCTCAGTACGGCCGTCGCACTGCATCTGATAGTCGGCGCCTCCGGGCAGAACTTCGCCTTTCAGGCCCGGTCCTTCGAAAGTACCTGCGGTAATGGGAATGACAGTACGGGTACCCTTCCCTGTGTCTCCGACAGAAAAGGCCGGATCAAGTGTTACATGGAGGCGCACCACATATTCCAGTTCCGGAGCCTTGGGCTCGCTTCCCTGCTGGGGTGCGCCGGAGGGAGACTGCGCATTGGCACAGACAAATGCCGCGAAAAATAAACAAATGGTAAAGAATAGATGTTTCATAACATGCAATAATAAAAAGAAAGGATAAATTTGTGGCCACAATTGATTATAAAAGGATGGATATAAAAGACATCAGGATAGACTCAGGAAAGGCTTTTGACTGGGGAAGGACGTCGGAAGACTATGCCAGATACAGGGACATATATCCGGAGGAGTTCTACAGGAAGATAGTTGACAGAGGTCTTTGCGTTAGTGGCCAGAACGTTCTTGATCTGGGAACAGGGACAGGCGTTCTGCCGCGCAACCTTTATAAGTATGGAGCGAAATGGACGGGTACAGATATCTCTCCGGAGCAAATAGAGCAAGCACGGAGGCTTGCTTCGGATGCCAAAATGGACATTGATTTCCAAGTTGCCGCCACAGAGCAAATTGATTTCCCAAGAAACAGTTTCGATGTCATCACGGCCTGCCAGTGTTTCTGGTATTTCGATTACGAGAAGGTGATTCCGTCCCTGGCCGAAATTCTTAAGAATGGAGGGAAGCTGCTGATCCTCTATATGGCCTGGCTACCCTTAGAGGATCCGATAGCAGGCAAAAGTGAAGAACTCGTCCTGAAGTACAGCCCCAATTGGTCGGGAGCCAGAGAGACCAGGAAACCGATCCATATCCCCAAGATAGCATATGATTACTTCCAGCTTGAAGATCACGAAGAATACGACTTGGATGTCCCCTTCACAAGAGAGACCTGGCACGGAAGGATGAGATCCTGCCGAGGCGTAGGAGCCTCCCTCTCCGAGGAAAAGCTGGCCCGTTGGGACACCGAGCACCGCGAGCTTCTCGCCCGCATAGCCCCCGACCGCTTCAGCATCCGCCACTATGCCGCCCTCTCCCTCCTCCGGAAAAAGTAGCATTGCCTTTAGAGACAAATTATAAAATACGAGGAGGTGGTGCGCGGAATAATCCGAAATGCACATAGCATTGTTTCCGCGACGCGAAAAAACCGCCCATAATATCTGCGTCGCGGAAGCAAAACACCCGTTTTCGGGCAAAACCGGGACGCGACGCAGAAATAACCGCCCAAACTTCAACGTCGCGGAATGGGAGGGAAGGATATACCAAAACACCCGTTTCCGGGCAAAACCGGGACGCGACGCAGAAATAACCGCCCAAACTTCAACGTCGCGGAATGGGAGGGAAGGATATACAAAATCTTGAGCAGCTGAAGAAAGGATCTGGAATCTATGTCATCGGCAGACTCAGGCACCGGAAGAATGTTGCAGCTGATGGTACCGAGAGGATTGCTCATGACATAGTAGCGAAAAAAGTGGAAATAATTGAACAGCCACAATAACGAATCTAATGATAAAGGCTCTCGGAAAACCGGGAGCCCTTTTTCTTTTGATGTTATCTGAAGTCAACACGAAACATAACCCATACTTATGGAAAGACCGGGTAACACTACTTCTACGTTATAACTAATCAGGGTTTTCATCACCTGGTCCTACTACTTCACTATTAATAGGTTCTTTCAACTTGCGATTCTAGGCATGACGAACATGTACTAAAGAATCCCAAACCATAGAAATGAGAATACGGTTGTCACGGTGAATAAAACTAACGGATAATTGGCTCTACGTTAGAAAACTGAAAATAATACTCCGCCTGTTTACTACCATAATAACGAAGAGTCTCATCATACTGACTTTGGGTCAAGTACAATACCATATATTCATGTTGGGCATATACACAACGGCGAGAGGATAGGTATCCATAAAACCCAACAAATGCTATTGAGGTATTTGAAATATCCAAGGAAGGGATGCTATTATTCTCACACTGAAGATCTAATAATGCTGTATGCTTAGACAAATCTAAAGACGTGAGCATATTATTAGAGCAGTATAGATCAGCTAATAATGGGTTCTTCGAAATATCCAATGAAGAAAGCTGATTACTAATGCAATTTAAATAAGCCAATTGGGTGTTTTTTGAAATGTCTAAAGACGTAATTTGATTGCCATTACAGGTCAAACTGGTCAACTGAGTGAAATACTCTATTCCTTTCAGAGATGATATATTCTTTTTTGTTACCTCTATTTCTTTTACTGCGCTGGCCTCTGTCATTGAAACAGCGCCATCTTTGTTTACATCAAAGTTTCTATAACAGTAATCCATGAAGTTGATATCATCCATTTTTGTACAGACATCATCAACTACATCGAGTTTCTCTTTATCGCAACTATAAACAGCGCATAAGCATAGCAATCCAATAAAGAAGAATCTTGTTATTTTCATAAGCATTAGTTTTAGGGAATGAGTCCATTGCAAAGATATATAATTATTCAAAACCCTCATACATCATCGTGGTGTATGAGGGTTTGTTTTTTTACTGAAAACTAACGCGCAAGGGTATTTGAAAACCCTGGAAACATCTCGCAGAGTTAATTTAGAACCTCGAAAGCATAATATCGAGCTGCTAAAATATCCTGAAAATATCTAATCGAGGTAATTTAGAACACCGTTAGCAACGATTCAGGGTAAATAATTAAGGCGTTTGCTATGATTCAGGGTGATTTGAAAGCATGAAAACAGTGACGCGAGATGAATCAATAAGCCTAAAAAAATGATTCGGAAGAGTGAATGATACTTGGTTATACGAAATTGTTGTATCTTTGAGAGAAATGAAAATGATTCTTATGAGAGAAGCAAGGATATTACATGTATTCGTACTTATTTTACTATCCGGAGTTCTGCCAGGGTGTTCTTCAGAAAGGTACTCTTCTCATGACTTTACGGTGACCCAAGGTTTTGCCTTAGACAATATCGAGCGAAACACTGAGGGTTTCATTCCTATCTCGGACAACACGTGCTTCGTCGATGGTCTTAGGTTCATAACGACATTTGACGGAATCTGCTCTACGCTTCAGATAACAAATGAATCTGGAAGTTCTGTGAAAATACTTTGGGATGATGGAGCTTTAATCGATCAAGAGAATGTAGCTCATCGAATTATCCATGCTGGAATTAAGATAACTGATAAGGAGAAAGCGCAAGTCCCATCCGTTATTCCAGATGCTTCTTTGATTGAAGATACCATTTATGCCTCAGACTGTCTAAAATGGAACGCAAGTAAAGGAGATTGGGATTACCTTCCTATAGTTTGGGATAAGAAATTCAACGATGAGCAGTCTGCAATGGAATACATCAAAACTATGACTCCTGTGAAAGTAATGCTGCCTATTGAAAGAAATGGCGAGATTACAGAATACCTGATTACGTTCAAAGAAAGTCGATCGCGAGTTAATGCGAAGAATCATGTCGGATTATCTACCGGATCTATTATAGCTATTGGATTAGCTGGAAGCCTCATAACAGGTCTTGTATTTGGATTACTTGATAATGAAGTTGTGTTATCAGCTGATTTCTGAGACGATATAATATGGTCGGCAAATACCCAGTAATAACCCTCTGCGGCAGCACACGTTTCAAGGAGCAGTTTCTTGAAGCGCAGAAGAGGCTGACGTTGGAAGGTAACATCGTCATCAGCGTCGGGCTGTTCGGACATTCAGGAGATAATGAGGTTTGGACTGAGGGGACGAAGGAGATGCTTGATGATATGTACAAGCGGAAGATCGATATGGCTGATGAAATCTTCGTCATCAATGTCGGAGGCTACATCGGGGAGAGCACCCTGAGTGAGATTGAGTACGCCAAGAAGAATGGGAGAGGAGTGAGATATTTAGAACCTAATAGAGCAGAATAACAACCTCTTGATATATTGATTATGGAAGTTATTTCTTGTAGGCCAGGCCAAGGCCAATTTTGGGTCGCTTGTAATAAAGAAGAGGCCGAGAAGTGGTTCGTTCCGCTTCTTGACAAAAGTCACTTGAAACAGTTCAATGACGTATTGATGATGAATGAAGAACGAAAAATAGGAGACCCAGAATTTGCCCTAGAATATGAAAGAATGATCAAAGACACTATGGAAGTCAACGAAGTGGCATATGCATATTTCAATGTCTCGCGAGATATCTCTATTTGTTATTCTGATGTGGCCCATCATCCTTTTCATCAGCTTTGGAATGGTTATAGCCCATTTCGTAAGTGCGATCATATTGTCATCGATTCTTTAGAAGAACTTAAGAATTTAGTGATGACATACCAAGGAAAACCTTACGAAGAACAGTAAGCAACCAGTACACGGTTTTTGACAACCACTACATTTTACACAAGTAACGCAATTCAGCTTTGAGTTATCATCCTTTATACTGGAGGATCATCACGGTTTTAGTACGGTTAAATGAGAGTTAAAAGGGGCTGATTTTGCTACCAAATTGCTACCACAGTAAAAAACAAAAGAATCAGCTACCATTGTAAGTAACTGATTCTCAAGCAGTGGTCCCAGCAGGGCATGATCCTGCGACTCCCTGATTATGAGTCAGGTGCTCTAACCAACTGAGCTATGGGACCGTGCGGATCTCCGGCAAGGATGCCGGAGAATCACTGTCAATCTTGTCAGACCTTGATCTCAACCTCGACACCGGAAGGAAGCTCAAGCTTCATGAGGGCGTCAACGGTCTTGGCGTTGGAGTCCTCGATGTCGAGAAGCCTGCGGTAGGAGTCAAGCTCGAACTGCTCGCGGGCTTTCTTGTTGACGAAAGTCGAACGGTTGACGGTGAAGATCTTCTTGTTGGTGGGAAGCGGAATAGGTCCGTTGACCTTCGCACCGGTGGCCTTCACGGTATCAACGATCTTCGCAGCTGATTTGTCAACAAGCATGTGATCGAAAGATTTGAGTTTAATTCTGATTTTCTGACTCATATCTGTTTAATTTTACAATTTTGTTTAACACAACTGATGATTGGCTAAAAGCCTTCCATATGCAACATCGCGTTGTAACCGCTCTTCTCGATGATCTCCTTGGCCATGAAGGCGGGGACCTCGGAATAGTGGTCGAAACGCATGGTGCTGTTGGCGCGGCCGGAGGACAGGGTCCTGAGGACGGTCACATAGCCGAACTGCTCCGCGAGCGGAACGAAGGCCTTGACCACGCGGGCTCCGTTTGAGGTGGAGTCCATCGCCGTGATCTGTCCACGACGCCTGTTCAGGTCGCCCACGATGTCGCCCATGTACTCCTCGGGAGTAACGACCTCGATGAGCATGATGGGCTCCAGGAGGATGGGCTTGCACTTAGGGCATGCATGGCGGAAAGCCATGCGGGCAGCGATCTCGAACGACAGCTGGTCGGAGTCCACGGGGTGGAACGATCCGTCGAGCAGCGTCACCTTGAGCGACTGCACCTGATATCCTGCAAGGCAGCCGTTGGCCATCGCGGATTCGAAACCCTTCTGGACGCTCGGGATATACTCCTTGGGGACATTGCCTCCCTTGACCTGGTCGATGAACTGCAGGCCGGAGACTCCCTCGTCAGCGGGTCCGATCTCCACGATGATGTCAGCGAACTTGCCGCGTCCACCCGTCTGTTTCTTGAACACCTCACGGTGCTGGTAGCTGGCGGTGACGGCTTCCTTGTAGTTGACCTGCGGAGCACCCTGGTTGATATCCACGCCGAACTCGCGGCGAAGGCGGTCGACGATGATGTCCAGGTGAAGCTCTCCCATGCCGCTGATGACGGTCTGTCCGGTCTCCATGTCGGTCTTGACGGTGAAGGTGGGATCCTCCTCCGCAAGCTTGCCGAGCGCGATGCCGAGCTTGTCGAGATCCTTCTGGGTCTTGGGCTCGACAGCGATGCCGATGACCGGATCCGGGAACTCGATGGACTCGAGCGCGATAGGATGATTCTCCACGCACACGGTATCGCCGGTACGCAGGTCCTTGAAACCGACCGCGGCGCAGATGTCTCCCGCCTCCACGAAATCGATGGGATTCTGGTGGTTGGAGTGCATCTGGTACAGGCGGGCTACCCTCTCCTTCTTCAGCGAACGTACGTTGTACACATACGAACCCGCATCGAGATGTCCCGAATAGACCCTCATGAAGGCCAGACGGCCCACGAAGGGATCGGTAGCGATCTTGAAAACGAGGGCGCAGAAAGGATCCTCGGCCTTGGGATGGCGTTCGATCTTCTCCCCTGTCCGAGGATTGGTACCCTTGACGGCCTCGATGTCGAGCGGGGAAGGAAGATAGCGCATCACGCAGTCAAGGAGGAACTGCACGCCCTTGTTCTTGAAGGAAGAACCACAGCATGCGGGGACGACCTGCATGGCGATGGTGCCCTTGCGGATGGCGGCGATGATCTCGTCCTCGGTGATGGAATCGGGATCGTCGAAGAACTTCTCCATCAGGGACTCGTCGCACTCGGCGGCGGTCTCCACTAGGGTGTTCCTCCACGACTCGACCTCATCGACCATGTCGGCCGGGATGTCCTTGTACTCGTAGTTTACGAGTTCCTCACCGGAATCATAGTAGATAGCCTTGCGGGAAAGCAGGTCTACGATGCCCTGGAAATTGTCCTCGGCGCCGATGGGCAGGCACACGGGGACTGCGTTTGCACCAAGCTTGGAATGGATCTCGCTGACAACCGCGAGGAAGTCGGCGCCGACCCTGTCCATCTTGTTGACATATGCGATCTTAGGCACTCCGTACTTGTCAGCCTGACGCCATACGGTCTCGGACTGAGGCTGTACACGGCCCACCGCACAGAAGGTGGCGATGGTGCCGTCGAGCACACGGAGGGAACGCTCCACCTCGACGGTGAAGTCGACATGGCCGGGAGTGTCGATCAGGTTCACCTGATAGACGTTGCCGGCATAGTTCCAGAAGGCCGTGGTGGCAGCGGACGTGATCGTAATGCCACGCTCCTGCTCCTGGACCATCCAGTCCATGGTCGCCGCGCCCTCGTGAACCTCTCCTATCTTGTGGGTCTTGCCCGTATAGTAAAGGATACGCTCGGACGTGGTGGTCTTGCCGGCATCGATGTGAGCCATGATGCCAATGTTCCTCGTGTATCTAAGATCTCTTTTAGCCATTCAAACTACATACAGTTTAGAAACGGAAGTGGGCGAAGGCCTTGTTGGCCTCGGCCATCCTGTGCATATCCTCTTTTCTCTTGAATGCACCACCTTCGTTGTTGTATGCTGCGACGATCTCTGCGCAGAGTTTTTCTGCCATGGAGCGGCCGGAACGCTTGCGGGCGTAAAGTATCATGTTCTTCATCGAGAGAGAAACTTTCCTTTCCGGTCTCAACTCTGTCGGCACCTGGAAGTTGGCACCACCGATACGGCGCGACTTGACCTCGATCTGAGGGGTCACGTTCTCGAGTGCTTTCCTCCAAATATCGAGAGGAGCCTTGTCAGAATCTTTCATCTTCTCGCCTACCATGTCAATGGCATCGTAAAAAATAGAATACGCGATACTCTTCTTTCCCTGCAACATAAGGTTGTTCACGAAACGGGTAACCTCGATGTCGTGAAACTTCGGATCAGGAAGTAGAATCCTCTTCTTAGGCTTCGATTTTCTCATTTTTTGGAAAAATTAAAGGTGATAAAAATTACTTCTTAGATTTCTTCGGCCTCTTGGCGCCGTAGAGGGAACGGGACTGGGTCCTGCCTTCTACACCAGCGGTATCCAAAGCTCCTCTAAGGATGTGGTAACGTACACCCGGGAGGTCCTTGACACGGCCTCCGCGGACGAGCACGATGGAGTGCTCCTGGAGGTTGTGGCCCTCGCCAGGGATGTATGCATTGACCTCCTTGGAATTGGAAAGACGTACGCGGGCCACCTTACGCATAGCGGAGTTAGGCTTCTTAGGCGTGGTGGTATACACACGCAGGCATACGCCCCTCTTCTGAGGACATGCATCCAGCGCGCGAGACTTCGACTTCACTTCGACAACCTCGCGTCCTTTGCGAACTAACTGTTGAATTGTTGGCATAAATGATTGTAAATCTATAATTTATGTTTTTTGCCCCCTTTTTGGGGACTGCAAATGTAGTAAGAATTTTCCTAATTAACAAAGTTATCAACAACTTATTGGACAGGAGGATAGGATTCGAAGATATTGATTATCTTTGTCGCGGACAACATTTTGGCACCATGAGCAAGCGTTTCCGAATACATCCCGTAGCGGCAGGACTGCTGCTGATCCTGGCCACGAACTGCGTGCGCAGTCCGCGCATGGACATCCTCAGCTACTCCGCAGAGCAGGAGACGGCCTCCGTAGCGGGCTGCCCCCTCACCCACAAGCTGGAGATCTCGCTGGAGTATCCTATGGTCAAGGGGGACAAGGGCATGGCCGCTACGCTCATCCGCCGGTCCATCTTCGAGGCGGCCTTCGGGCAGACCTACGACACGCTGAGCGTGCAGGAGGCTGCGACGCGCTACGCCGATGACCTCGCCGCGGAGTTCAAGGAACTCAGTGCGGCGATGTGGCGCGGCTGGCAGAAGGCCGGCATAGCCGACCCCGCCGCCGCGCAGTGGTCCGACAGCATCGAGGGTTACTTCGCCGGGCAGAACGGCCCGTACCGTTCATATATAGTCAACCTTACCGACTACACGGGCGGCGCGCACAGCAACAGCACCACGCGCGCCTTCGTGTTCGACCTCAACGACGGCAGCCTCGTGACGCTTGACGACCTCTTCGTCCCGGACTTCAACGACATCCTGACCGATATCCTCAACCAGCATGTCGCGGAGAGCGTCTCAGAGGAGGACTTGGAAGCCATGTTCGAGTCCCCCATCTCCCCCACCGGCAACTACATCCTGACTTCCGACAGCATCACATTCATCTACAACCCCTATGAGATAGGGCCTTATTCCATCGGCACCCCAAGTATCACCGTCCCCATCAAGGAGTTGAAAAAAGCTGGCATCCTGGCAAAGAAACTCAAAACCAAATAAAAAATAAGCGACCCGGTCGGGGTCGCTTATCTATTAAAAGGAAGTGAATCCTAGAGGTTGAAACCTGCGAACTCGACATCCTTGGCGGCGCGGGCCTTGAGGGCGTCGTTGGCATAGGCCTTCTCGAGGCTGGCCTTGACATCTGCGGCCTTGCCCTGGCGGGCGGCGATGATGGCCTTGAGGTAATGTACCCTGGCGTCGTTGCAGTGGACTGCAGCGGCGGCCTTGTCATACTGACCGGTCAGGATGTAAGCGAGGACGGTGTTGTTGCAGCATCCGGGGGCGTCGGCGAGCTCGTCGGCGGCCTTGGCATAGTTGCCCTTGAGGATGTCGACGATACCCATGTTGGCCTTGCCGTTGGCATCGCCGGCGGCGTTGAAGGCCCTGTAGGCGGCGTCGAGGTCACCCTTGTGGAGTGCTACGATACCCTTGGCGTTCTGGAGGTCGGCGTCAGCGGTCTTGACCTTGTTGAAAGCCTGCTCGGCGAGGTCGTCCTTGCCAAGGCTGAGGTAAGCGACGCCGAGGTTGAACTGTGCGCGGTCGCTGCCATACTTGTCGACAGCCTTCTTGTAGATGTCAACCTTCTTGTCGGCGTCCACGAGGGATGCGACACGGAGGAGGGCCTCCTCGTCGAGGACGTCGATGTTGTCATCGACAAGCTTCTTGAGCTCGTCGGCGGTGTAGTTCTGATACTCTACGTTGGCGATGAAGCGGGCGCGGCGGAGCTCAGGAAGGACGCCGGTCTTCAGCTCGGTGTAGACCTGCGACATGTTCTTGATCTCGCTCTCGCGGACTGCAGGGTCGCTGTACATGGAGAGGACGCGGAGGATGAGATCCTTGTCCTGGATGTTGGACTCGCTCACGAGCTCCTTGAAGCCTTCCCAGTCCTCACCGATGCTCTTGACTGCGGGGTCGGTGGCCTCGTGGCCCTTCACTACCTTGGCCCATGCCTTCTCGGCGGTGCCGGCGCGCTTGTCGGAGAGCTTGTCATTGAGGGACTCGCTGCCATCCGGGGATGCGTAAGCGACGATCTCGGTACCCTTGAGGGTCTTGCGGCTGTTGGCGTTGATCTCGTCGAGGGCGGCCTGGAAGTCAGTGATGGACTGGCCCTTGAGCTGGGCGGCGCGGACATCGGCGGAGTTGATGGTGTAGAGGATCTGGCCTTCGGCGGTCTGAGGGATGACATCCTGATAGTTGTCAGCCTTGTAACCGATGTTGCCGAAATCCTTCACGAGCATGTAGGTGGTGTTGCAGCCGTCGGCGACCTTGCGGGTAGGCAGGGTCACGGCCTTGGTCTTGTAGGAGGCAACACCGCGAAGCTCGAGGTAAGCCTTCTCCATACCGGGGACATAGGTGAAATGTACGCGCTCGGTGACGGTGCCGCCGGCGGCAGGGACTACCTTGTAGTTGTCCTTGACTTTCTCGCCCTGATACATGAACGGGGTCATGGCCTGCTCGCCACCCTCATATACGAGGACGGGAGTGACCTGGAGGAGAGCCTTGGGATGGAAATACTTCTCGGGATAGGTGACGTTGAGGGTGGCGTCGATGTTGCCGGCGACAACCTCAAGTACGGTAGGGTTGCATGTAACCACTACGTTGTTTGCCAGCTCGGCCATCTTCTCGGCGGAGGAGCAGGCGGCTGCGGTGATCGCGAGGACGGCCACAGCCAGGATCTTGATTGCTTTTTTCATAAAATATAGGTTGATGATTACTTTGTTGGTTCCTTTTTGAGCATTATACCTTGCAAATATAGCTATTAATTTGCTTTTTTCCCACTGGGCCGGATGCTTTATTTAAAGCGAATTTCGTAACTTTGTCGGTCCCAAAGTATTCATATGGACAGCCAAGATTTACAGAGACTAAAGAACAGATACGACATCATAGGCAACGACCCTGCACTCAACAGGGCCCTGGAGACCGCCATTGCGGTGGCCCCCACCGACCTTACCGTCCTGGTCACGGGAGAGAGCGGAGTAGGCAAGGAGAACATCCCGCTCATCATCCACCAGAACAGCCGCAGGCGCAACGGCAGGTACATCGCCGTGAACTGCGGCGGCATTCCCGAGGGCACCATCAACTCCGAGCTTTTCGGCCATGAGAAGGGTTCCTTCACCGGTGCCACGGAGACGCGCAAGGGATATTTCGAGGAGGCCAACGGCGGTACGCTTTTCCTGGACGAGGTCGGTGAACTGCCGATAAGCACGCAGGTCATGCTGCTGCGCGTGCTCCAGAACGGCGAGTACATGAAGGTCGGTTCGTCCAAGGTGGAGAAGACCGACGTCCGCGTCGTGGCCGCCACCAACGTCAACCTGCTGTACGCCGTCAGCCAGGGCAAGTTCCGCGAGGACCTGTACTACCGCCTCAACGCCATCCAGATCCGCATGCCGGCACTTCGTGACCGCAAGGACGACATCTATCTTTTTTTCCGCAAGTTCACCTCGGACTTCTCGGAGAAATACCGCGTGTGCAAGATCACACTCACCCACGACGCCATCATAGCGCTGTGCAACTACCGCTGGCCCGGCAATATACGCCAGCTCAAGAACATCGCCGAGACCGTTTCGGCCCTCGAGTCCGTCAAGCTTACTCCGGGTGCAGAGCGTTGCGAGATCAACGCCGAAACCCTGCGCAAATACCTCCCGAAGGAGGAGGAGACCGTGCTGCCCGCCGTCAGCGAGTCGCACGGCAGCGCCTTCAACGACGACGAGAAGAAGATGCTCATCAAGGCCATCCTCGACCTGCGCCAGGAGATGGACCAGCTGAAGATGGCGGTCTACGGAGGAGGCCAGGCGGCGCAGCACCGGCTGCCGGCCGTCCAGGCGGGGCCCGTACACGAAGTGTCCGAGGCCCGCGAGCCGGAGCCGTTCGACGAGGCCGACTGGCAGGAGCCCGACATGCAGGAGCAGGTCCCTTCTTCCGAGGCCGCGGACCTCTCCCTCCAGAAAGTGAGCGAGGACCTTATCCAGAAGGCCCTTGAGAAACACGGAGGCAACCGCAAGCTGGCCGCTGCCGAGCTCGGCATCTCCGAGCGCACGCTTTACCGCAGGCTCGCAAAGGAAATGAAGAAATGAAGACACTCCGCCACATATTCGTCGCCTGCGCAATCGCGCTGACCGCCATGCTGGCGGGAGGCTGCGGCATATATTCGTTCTCCGGAACGTCCATCCAGCCCGACGTCCGCACCATCACGATCAACTACTTCGAGTATACTGCAGAGAAGGTCAACCCTTCGCTGAGCAACCTGCTCACCGAAGAACTCCGCACCCAGTTCCGCAAAATGACCCGCCTCGAACAGGTCGACCTCGACGGAGACCTCGAGATCGAGGGCCAGATCACGGGCTATGACGTGAGCGCGACGGCCGTCACGGCGGACGAAGTCGCCGCCCAGAACCGCCTCACCGTCACTGTGAAGGTCACTTTCACCAACCGCCTGTATCCGGAGGACAACCTCGAGCAGAACTTCTCCGCCTACGAGGACTACGACTCGATGCAGCCTCTCGACGCCGTGCAGGAAACGCTCTGCAACCAGATCGTCAAGAAACTTATAGAGGACATTTTCAACGCAACGGTAGCGCAATGGTAAACGGGTGCATACGTCTCAGTTCGCTCAACATCGACGAGCTCGCAGGAGTAGTGAACCTCTATCCGTGGTTCGGCCTGGCGCGCAAGGAGATGTGCCTGCGCATGTCGCGCGTAGGCGGAGAAGGCTGGGGCAGCCGCGACTACGCCACCAGCGCGCTCTACATGGGTTCGCGCAGGATCATTTCCGACATCGTCCGCGCAGGGAAAGCCGGGGATTACTCCGACCGCAACCTTGAAACCCTCCTCAAGAGCTATACCGTCGGCGAGGAGCCGGCCGAGGCCTCCGAGCCGAAGCACAGGACCCGCGTCGTGGGCGGCGATTTCTTCTCCCAGGACGAATACGACTCGGTCCGCAAGACCGACGACAACATCTTCTCGTCCTTTGCATCCAAGGCGAAAGGCGAAGAGGTCCGCGAGAAGTCGGAGCAGGAAATCGTCGACGAATTCTGCACCGAGACGCTCGCTCAAATATATATAGACCAGGGGTATTACGAGCAGGCAAAGTTCATTTATTCGAAACTACTCTTGCGTTATCCAGAAAAAAATGCTTACTTTGCAGCCCTTATTCAAAAATTGGGGTAACAGACAGATAAATAAAACATAACGATATGAACGCATTATTTACTATTCTGACCATTCTCATCCTCCTCGCCGCGGCGCTCCTCGTCCTCGTGGTGCTGCTCCAGAACGGCAAAGGTGAGGGTCTCGCCAGCAATTTCGTCGCCGGCAACCAGACTTTCGGCGTCCGCCAGACCGCCGACCTTCTCGAGAAGGTCTCCTGGGGTCTCGTAGCCTTCATCCTCGTACTCTCCATCGTCACTTCCTTCACCACCGGTACCACCGGAGCCGACATGGACGTGACCAACCAGATCGAGAATGTCGCTACCCAGTCGCAGCCGGAGTTCCCCACCGCCCCCATCCAGCAGGAGGCTCCCACCACCCCGACCGAGTAACTGACAGATTGTCAGTCCGACAGGGCTGGAATATAATTTGACGGAGATCGTCTGTTCCTTCATTGGAACGGACGATTTTTGGTTATATGGCCGCCCCAGTGCGGCCGACAGATTATAAAAGGTATGGAAAAGACTGATTATCAATTTTTAAGCAAGTACGCCACCAACCTCAACGAGTTGGCGGCGAAAGGAAAGCTCGACCCGGTCATAGGCCGGGATGACGAGATCAGGAGGGTCTTGCAGATACTCAGCCGGCGCACGAAGAACAACCCTATCCTGGTGGGCGAACCGGGTGTCGGCAAGACCGCGATCTCGGAAGGGATCGCCGAAAAGATCGTGGACGGAAACGTCCCCGAGAACCTCAAGAGCCGCAAAGTCTATTCGCTTGACATGGGCGCATTGATCGCGGGCGCAAAGTACCAAGGCGAATTCGAGGAGCGCCTCAAAGGCGTAGTCAAGGAGGTCGTGGAGAGCGACGGTGAGATCATCCTCTTCATCGATGAGATCCACACCCTCGTAGGCGCAGGGCGCTCGAGCGGGGCGATGGATGCTTCCAACATCCTCAAGCCCGCCCTCGCGCGCGGCGAACTGCGCACCATCGGCTCGACTACGCTGGACGAGTACCAGAAGTACTTCGAGACCGACAAGGCCCTCGAACGCCGTTTCCAGATGGTGATGGTGGACGAGCCCTCGCCCGCCGAGAGCATCTCGATCCTCAGGGGACTGAAGGAGAAATACGAGAACCACCACCATGTCCGCATCGAGGACGACGCGCTCATCGCGGCAGTGAACCTCTCTCACCGCTACATCAACAACCGTTTCCTCCCCGACAAGGCCATCGACCTCGTGGACGAGGCGGCTTCCAAGCTCAGGCTGGAGATGAATTCCGTCCCGGAACCTATCGACATCCTCAACTCGCAGATACGGCAGCTCGAGATCGAGAAGGAGGCCATCAAGCGCGAGGGAGTGTCCCTCAAGATGGACAAGATAGAGTCCGAACTCAAGGAACTCGAAGCGAAACGGGCGGAGCTGATGAAGCGCTGGGACGAAGAGAAAGGCATACTCAAGGACCTGCAGGAGGCGCGCCAGCAGATCGAGGATTATCGCAACGAGGCGGCTCAGGCGGAGCGCGCGGGCGACTACGGCAAGGTCGCCGAGCTGCGCTACGGCAAGATGGCCGAAGCGCAGAGGCGCATCGACGAGCTCACCGCGCGCCAGGCCGGGATCAAGGACCCCATTATCACGGAGGCAGTCACGCCCGAGGACATCGCCGAAGTGGTGGCACGCTGGACCGGCATCCCCGTGAACAGGATGCTCGAGAGCGAGAAAGAGAAGCTCCTGCGGATGGAGGAGGCGCTGCACAAGCGCGTCGTCGGCCAGGACAACGCCATAGCGGCGGTGTCCAACGCCGTCCGGCGCTCCCGCGCCGGCCTCTCCAACGAGAAGCGGCCCATCGGCTCGTTCCTCTTCCTCGGCTCCACAGGAGTCGGCAAGACGGAGCTCGCCAAGGCCCTGGCGGAGTTCCTCTTTGACGACGAGTCGATGATCACAAGGATTGATATGAGCGAGTACCAGGAGCGCCACACCGTCAGCCGCCTCGTCGGAGCCCCTCCGGGATATGTCGGATACGACGAGGGCGGCCAGCTGACCGAGGCCGTGAGGCGCAAGCCTTACTCGGTCATCCTGCTCGACGAGATCGAGAAAGCCCACCCCGACGTGTTCAACGTCCTGCTGCAAGTCCTTGACGACGGCCGTCTGACCGACAACAAGGGCCGCACGGTAGATTTCAAGAACACGATCCTCATTATGACGTCCAACCTGAAGCAGGAGGAGATGAAGGCCGTGATGCGGCCGGAGTTCCTCAACAGGATAGACGAGATCATCACCTTCGACGCCCTGACCCCTGACAACATCAGGGAGATCGTGCGCATCCAGATGTCCATCCTCCAGAAGAAGCTGGAGGAGGACGGAGTGGAGCTCACCTACACCAAGGCCTTCGAAGACAGTATGGTCGAGAACGGATACGATCCGGTGTACGGCGCGCGCCCCGTCAAGCGCCTGATCCAGCGTGAGCTGGTCAACAAGCTTGCCCGCGCAGTGCTGGAAGGCACCGTCCGCAAGTCCTCCGCCATCGAGGTGGACTGCGGCCCTGACGGCCAGGTCCTTCTTCGAAACAAATAGGGCTGATTTTTGAAGAATTAATGCAGCGCCGCATTTGGAAAGAAGCGGCGGAATGAGTAACTTCGTACATCTTAATAATTCAACCAAGATGAAAAAAGTACTCGTTGCCGCCGCTTTTGCCGCGCTGTTCCTCGCTCAAGGAGCGAAGGCCCAGACCAACTTCCAGACCTTCTACGACTTCGGTCGCAAGCACTTCACCACGACCCTCGAGGGTTTCCACCAAGATGACTGGGGCAACACCTTCTTCTTCATCGACTACGACTACAACAACCGCAACCTTGACGACAAGGTCATTTCCCCCAGCGGAACCTATTTCGAGATTGCACGCTGCCTGAATTTCTGGCAGGACAGCCCCGTCGCTCCCTTCAGCCTCCAGTACGAATACAATGGAGGACTGGGACTCGGCTTCGGCATCAACAGCGCATTCCTGTTCGGTATCGACTACTTCCTGCACTCTTCTGACTTCAACAACACACTCAACCTCAAGGTGCTGTACAAGCAGTTCATCGGCATGGACTCCAAGCTCCCGATGCAGTTCACCGCGGTATGGGGATGCCAGGACCTCTTCGGCGTACCGAGACTCCGCTTCTCCGGCTTTGCCGATGTTTGGTGGGAGAACGACATCGTGTTCCTCTCCGAGCCTCAGCTCTGGTTCGGTATCGGTGACCACGCCAGCATCGGCGGCGAGGTCGAATTCAGCTACAATTTCGGAGGACTGAAGTTCACGACCGGCAAGGATTTCAACATCATGCCTTGTCTTGGTTGGAAATGGGTATTCTAACCTTATAAACATTTAGATGAAAAGATTTGTTTTGATTGCAGGCGCCTTGATGGCGCTGTTCTCCTCCAGGGCCTTTGCCCAGAATGATAACGCATTCGAGATCGCATCCTCAGAATCGGGCGTCGTTTCGCTTGACGCTGCATCCCACATCGGATTCGGATACAATCTTTTGAAGAGCAACGACTTTACCGCCTCCGGCAGCGAAGATTTCTTCGTCAACATCCTTAACCTCAATGTGTATCCTACAGAGTGGTTCGGAATCGAGGTCGGTGTAGACTACAAGACCATGAACTTCGACTCCAGGGAGAACGCATTCTTCCTCGACAGCGACAAGAAGATCCAGGCCGGCAAGATTGCAGACGTCATCTCCAGCAGCCCGGAAAAGTTCCGCAGCCGTTTCAGAAGCAACACCTTCTCCGTTCCCGTCATGTTCAAGTTCAAAGCCGGCACTACCAGCATCGGCCTGGGAGTCGAGGGTGACATGAACCTCAACGGCCGTATCAAGAACAAGTATGTCGAGGATGGAAAGAAAGTCAAGGACATCAAGAAGGGCGCACAGTTCAACAAGTACAACTACAACCTCCTCGCTACCCTGTCCTTCGACGGCACCGGCGTTTACTTCAGGTATTATCCGAAGAGTTCGCAGCTCCTTCCGGAAGGCAGCGTGAACGTCGGCTTCATGGCCGTAGGCGTAATCTTCGACATGTAGGATCATACACTTATATCTATAGAAAGGACGGGATGTACCCGTCCTTTTTTTTGTGCTTTCATCCGAATGATGAAAAAAAAGTGAAGAAAAATTTGGTTTATAAAATAAACTACTTTATATTTGCACCAGAGTTCAACGCTGAACCGGTGCGCAACGGATCGGAGGAGAACCATAACAACCACTAAAAAGTCAAGAAAATGGAAAACAACTTCTCAGCAGAAAACAGCCTCCGCCTCATTGCGGAGACCATCGAGCGCAGTCGTCGCACGATTGCCAAGAACTCCGGCAAACCGCTCATCCTCTGGGGTGCGCTGGTAGCAGTAACGGCCATTGTCATCTGGGCTCTCTGGAGCAAGACCGGCAGCGCGGCCTGGAATTTCCTCTGGTTCGCCATGACGGCCATCGGTGCCGTATCCATGCGCTTCATGACACGCAACAGTGAAAAAGTCCCCGACACCGAGGTCAGCCGAATGCTTGGCAAGATCTGGATGTGGTTCGGTATCTTCTCCACGGGCTTCTTCGCCCTTGTATGGGCCGCTTGGGGCCTCCGTTGCGCGGTCGGTATCGAAGGACCGCTCAGAGTGGACCTGACTCTGATCATCGTACTCCTGATGGGCCTCTGCGGCACTCTATCCGGTGCAGCGCTCAAATTCAAGCCCATTACCATATCGTCGGTCGTGGCTACCGCCCTTTCGGTACTCTTCCTCATGGTGATGCCCGAAGGCTCCGCCCTCCGCATCCTGACCTTCGTGATCCTGGGCCTTTTCGCCCTCATCATTCCCGGTGTGATCCTCCAGAAACAGACAAACAACTGAGCCATGCCCGACAATGGAAAACTGTTCAAGCCGCTTGATCCCCTGCTCCATTCGGAGCTTCGCCTCGCAGTGATGTCGATCCTCCTCGACGCTGGCAGTGCAGACTTCGTCTACCTGAAAGCAGAGACGGGTGCGACCTCGGGCAACCTGAGCGTCCAGCTCGACAAGTTGCAGCAGGCGGGTTACATCGAAGTGACAAAGGGTTTCAAGGGCAAGATGCCGCAGACAGTCTGCAGCATCACCGACCGCGGGCGAGATGCTTTCGCCGCATACGTAGACGCTCTCCGGAGCTACATCCCGGGCAGCAAAAACTAAAAAGAAAAGCCTCAGTTCAATGGACTGAGGCTTTTTTGCGGGCTAAGTGCCGTAGACGGTCCATTCCTTGGACCGTCTACGTCAAAAACGCCCCAAAACGCTGTAGACGGTCCATTTTCTGGACCGTCTACAGCACTCCCAAGCAATCTGACACATTGCATCATGCTTAGGAAAAAACTCTTTTCTTTCTCATTTTCCTAGTCATTGGGGGCTTTGCACCCAAGGCTCAATACGTTCCGGTCGATGGCCCTCTCTCTTACAAGTGGGGTGGCATCTATGATGCAAATGGACATCGGTTATCGAGGGATGAGGGCAATGCCAATTATTTCCTTACTCCGCAACAGCAACGTATGTTCAAGAGAGGGCGGAATCAATATCTTTGGGGAGCCGGTATAACAAATGAATGTGTTTATCGGACTTGCAACCGTAATGGCATGGTACAGTCTTCCCTCTCTTTTGGGCCTCAACAATATGGATACGGGATGGCTATAACTTTCTAATCAGGGAACGATATGCTTGTTTACAGTCCTGGCGGCATGCTTGAGGTACCGCCGGATACGCCTCATTCTGGAACTCTTCTCATAGGCATCGCCAAACCGGTTCCTGTCATCCGCGATATGGATCTTATCCGGCGACTGTTTTCTCAAGCCTTTTGCACGCGTACCATTTGGGTGTCGGGATGCCTTGGCTTTGGCAGTACTGACACTCAGTTCTTTTGTCAGTTTCTTAAACTCGTATTTTGAATGGAAGGTTTTGCCCATACCTCAATCCATGATCACTTTTCGTCCTTCTTCTATTATTCCTTCTTCCGAGATCAATAGTCACAAATATACTCATTATCAGCTTATTTCAAAACCACCCGTGTGCATCTATACGAAAGTCGGGCGCACTACGCGGCATCAGGGAGCGTGGATCCAGAGCGTGAATGCCCGTCCTTAGATCACGGATTCCGCCTCAAGATGATGTCTATCCCGGCAAGGTGCCATATAAACCCTCTATGATCGACAGCAAGACCTGACTATTTATATCTTTCAAGGGCAATCTGAACATAGCCGCAAGTTTTGTTCAGATTTCGTCACTTTTCCGGACAATCTGAACAAAAACACACGAAATGTTCAGAGCAACCAGCCAAAAACCCCGACACGCTTCTGTGTATGTAGTTTCTTTATTTTCGCCATGTGCCATACCTCCGCCCATGTTCCCGATATCTTTGGGGCATGATCACTCACTACTGCGCATCCCTTGAAGAAGCTCTGCGAAGAGCTAAGATTGCCGGAAAGCAACCTGGCTGCTACTATGGCGGTATGACACTTCGCAGTAGCAAAAATTGTTTCATCAGACCTTACGTGTCCTGATGAAATGTCCTTCCTGCACAGATGCAAATGTGGCGACACCGGCAACGATGGCAACGGGGACAATGGACCAGAAAACTGTAGGAACAGTCAGGAAAAGAAGAAGGCCAGTCAGTTTGTTGGCCGGGGTGTGTGAAAAACGGAAACCCTTGCAGACGATTAGTGCCGAAACTTGATTGACGACCTTGATGGCGACAATTACCCCTGCCCAAATCCACAACCAAGTCGGAATCTGCACAATGGAGATAAGCCGTATGGCGCAACAAGCTACAAAGCAGAAGTCCGCCACACTGTCCAGCACGGCGCCGGTCTTGCTCTCGGCGTTTAGTTTTCGCGCCAGGAAACCATCCAGCATATCGCTTATCCCACATAAACCATAGATTACCCAGAATGCAACACCTGCCGGATTACAGAACAACAGATTGGTGGCCCCAAGGAATCTGAAGGCAGTTATTATGTTGGGGATGTGTTTCACCTTTCCAGGTTCTTCTTCGCCTGAGGATTATTCTGCCAGATGGCGCCGACCTTCGGGCAAATGTCCTTCTCCGGGCATTCTCCGCAGGTCTTGAATCCCTTTGCGACAGCGCACTTTCGGATCTCGCAAAAAGAGCTGCAGAATACGGTCTTGGCCCCATCCATACGGCAACCCTCGCAGTTGATGTGTTCCGGAAGAATGGGCGCATTGTTCAATTCCGCCCATAGCTTCGCCGTCTTTTCCCGCAGTGCCTGGTCATTGTTCTTCGTAGCGATGTAGGCGTCACACTTTTCGCAGTCCAGCCCGCAGATGGCAATCAATCGCTTCATACCGGCATGTCTTGTTATCCTGAAAGTGCAACGTTCGCCCCCTCGGAGTATCGTATTCTCTATCCGGACATCGAACCGACTGTCAGGTTCAAGCTGCGAAAGAATGAATAATATGCTTTGCTTGGAACACTCGCATTGCTCCGGATTGCTCCTAAGACCGCACTTCACCTTGGGGCAGGAACATTCCAGATAACTCAGTTCGTAAATCTTCCCCGGTTCAATCACCCGGCCTTGATACGACTTGCTATTGTATCCTTCCGAGTAAATCCTGTCGAAATCCCCATCATACTTGGCATATATTTGCTGATGGATCGGGAGGACACAATCTTTAACGCATTCTATGGCTTCTTCTCGGTAATCCATATAATTAGATTATTGAGGAATTAATAAATTCCAATTTGTCGGTATGAAAGATAGACATATTCTGCGTATCTCCAAAACAAGAGAGAAGAACCCAAGCAGGTATCAAACAGAGTCTTCAATTAAGCAGGATTGGCGTTAAAGGTTAAAACACGCTGATTTCACAACTTTTTCACAACCCTATCAAAAAGAAAAGACGCTTACATCTCTGTAAACGTCTCATTATCAAGCGTGGGACTTAGCAGATTCGAACTGCTGACCTCTTGCGTGTGAAGCAAGCGCTCTAAACCGACTGAGCTAAAGTCCCGTATGTCCCGGCTTCGAGAATCCGGGACTGCAAAGATAGGGTTTTTTCCGGAAAAACCAGCAATCGCCGGTGTTTATTTGAACAACAGCTTGGCGAAGGTCTGGAGGTAGAGGCGCCAGTTCTTCCATTCGTGGCCGCCTTCGGATACGTAGAAGACATGCTGGAGGCCCTCCTCGGTCAGGATGCGGTCGAGTGTCTGGGCGCCTTCGTAGAGGAAATCGGTATTGCCGACACCCACGAAATACAGCCTGTAACCGTCGTTCTTGAGGGCGCGCAATTGGGAACGGATCTCAGGGGTATCCTGCGAGCTGATGGACAGCGGGCAGATGTAGTCGAAGGTCGAAGGATACAGCTGCGAGGCGGTCAAGGTGTGGCCGCCGCCCATCGAGAGACCGGAAATGGCGCGGGCAGAAGGCTTCGCGATGACGCGGAAACGCTTCTCCACGAACGGGATGATCTCGGTGACGAGGCTCTTGACATAGGCATTGGCATAAGCAGGATCGCGGGTATTGATGTTGGAGGTCCCGAGCCCGAGGGTCTGCGCGGCCTGCTGGTTGGGGTTGCCGTTAGGCATGACGACGATCATCGGGACGGCCTCGCCGCGCTCGATGAGGTTGTCCAGGATCTGGGCCGCGCGGCCCATGGATGTCCACGCCTCCTCGTCGCCTCCACCGCCGTGCAACAGGTAAAGGACGGGGTACTTGGTCCTCTTGGAATTCTCGTAACCATAAGGGGTATATACGATCATGCGGCGGTTGAGGCCGAGCAGGGCGCTGTCGTACCACATGGTGGTGAGGGTACCGCGATGTCTGGCTTCGTTGTAGACAGCGGAGCGCTCGCCGGGGACGAACACCATGTTGAGGTAACGGGTACCGTCACGCTGGACCTTATAGTTGACAGGGTCATTGACAGATACTCCGTCCACGATGAAGTTGTAGGTGTAGATCTCGGGCTCGAGGCCGGAGATGGTGACCTCCCAGATGCCTCCCGGCCCCTTCGTCATGGCAACGGGGCCCTCGCCCTGAGCCATCCAGTTGCCGGAAAGGTACACAGTCGTGGCGTAGTCAGCGGCAAGACGGAAAGTCACGGAGCCGCCGTCATACACTTCGGGAGAGACCACCTGCTGACCGCGGGAGAAATTGGCAATCTCCTGGGCAGGTGCCGTCACGGCAAACAGCAGAACAGCTGCAAACAGCATTGCAAGTTTTTTCATGTTATTGATTTTTAGTGGTTTATATTGCTTTGCACTTATCCCTCAGCCACTCTGCCTCATCAGGAGAGAGCATGGGTGAAAGGGTACGGAAGACACGGGCGTTGTATGCGTTCAGCCACTCGATCTCATCGCGTCCGAGCAGGTCGACTATGATGGCCGAAGTATCGAAGTGGCAGAGCGTGAGCGTCTCGAAGCGAAGCCAGTCGCCGAACTCGTTGCGGCTGTCCTCGACGCACAGGACAAGGTTTTCATGGCGCACTCCGTGCATCCCCTCGCGGTAAATGCCGGGCTCATTGGAAGTGATCATTCCAGGGAGTATCGGGGTGCGGTTGAAATTCTGGCGTATGTCCTGAGGGCCCTCGTGGACTCCGAGGAAGAATCCTACGCCATGGCCGGTGCCGTGGCCGAAGCTGCGGCGGGCGCGCCAAAGCGGGCTGCGCGCCAGCGCATCCAGCTGGCAGCCCGCCGTGCCCCGCGGGAACACCGCCATGGCCAGGTCGATGTGCCCCCTCAGCACGAGGGTGTAGTCCTCCTTTTCCAGCATGGTGCAAGGCCCCAGCGGCACTGTGCGGGTGATATCAGTCGTGCCGTTCATGTACTGCCCGCCGCTGTCAACGAGGTAAAGTCCGCGCGGCTCCAGCACTGGAGCGCCCGAACGGGGCGTGATATAGTGCGGAAGGGCCGCGCCCTCGCCGTAGGCTGAAATCGTCTCGAAACTGTCGCCCCGGTATCCGGGAATCTCAGCCCTCAACGACCCGAGCTTGCGAGCCGCATCCCATTCATCGACTGTGCTGCCGCCCTTCACTGACTTCTCGAGCCAATACAGGAAACGCTCCATAGCCAGACCGTCTTCAACGTGGATATCGCGCATCCCCTCTATCTCGACGGGATTCTTGAGCGCCTTGCGGAAAGCTACCGGCGAATCCTTCTCGACGATAGCCCCTTCGACGGAATTGGTCTTCAGGAGATGGTACAGATTGTAGTTCAGCGTGGCCGGATCTACTGCCAGACGCGTGATCAGCCCATCCTCCATCTCACCGGCAAGGGCGACGGACACGTCGTCGTACGGCAATACGGCTACTCCGTCATCCAAGAGTTCCTGGAAGGAGTCGCGTGTGTCCGGGTCGGGCTGTCCACCCTTCTTGACAAACCATTCGACACTGTCCTTTGCGACAAGAAGATATGAAATGACCAGAGGATTGTACTCAATGTCCGATCCGCGTACATTCAATGTCCAGGCGATCTCATCGAGGGCGGTAAGCAGGATCGCGTCGCAGCCCGCCTTCGCGGCTTCGTCCCGAAGCCAGGCGATGCGGTCCAGGCGGCTTTCGCCGGCCAGTTCGGTCCCCAAAGTGATGATAGGCGTCTGAGGTACAGGCGGACGATCCTCCCAGAGGTCTTCAAGCATGTCCGGGACGGACACTATACGGAAACCGTCCTCGTCGGGAGAGCCTTCCGTGCGGCCTGCGGCCGTGAATGCGGCCTTAAGGCCTTCGATGGCACCGACTCCCTGGCAAAGCCCGTCGACCGCTACGACCACGCAGCGGTCACGGCCGGCCAGGGCGTCGCCCGCCAGCCATTCCGGGATGAGCACCTGTTCCGGCACTCGGGTCTTGTGAAGGACGATGCCGCTGCCTTCCAGCTGGCGTACGGCCTGTATGAAATAACGCGTGTCGGTCCAGAGCCCGGCGTGTGAGGCGGTGACGACTATGTCGCCCGCCTCGCCGGTAAAGCCGGAAAGCCACTCCACCTGTTTCCAGCGGGGAGCGGGGTACTCGCTGCAATGCGGGTCGGAGCCGGACACGATGACGGCGTCCCAGCCCCGCTCGCGCATCAGCGCCCGCAGGGCCTCTACCCTTTCGTGATGGACAGCTCCCATACTATTTGTTGTCGCTTCCTATCCAAGTGAGATTGCGCCAGAGAGTCTCAAGAGGTCCGCGCTGGTGCTTCTTGGACCACTGGTACAGAAGTACGATCTGAAGGATCACTATACCGATACCCACGAGCAGTGAATAGGTGGTTCCGAGGACCTTGTACATGCCGAGTCCCCATCCGAAGAAGATGAATGTCCCGATCAGCGACGAGAGCAGATAGTTGGTCAGCGACATCCGTCCGAAGAAGCAGATATGCGACAGGCTCTTCCTGAAACCTTCGAACCTGTACCACAGCAGCACGACGACGGACATGATGAGCATCAGGATGGCGAGGTTGAACATGGGATGAAGCAGGCTGTCCAGCTGTCCGAAGCTCACGTCTCCGCGCCTTCTCTCACCAAAGATGACTCCGGCGGTGACAAGCGCTGCAGATATCGCAAGGATTATCCTCCATATCTTCAAATGGTTGCCCTCGTTGTAGAACAGCCTGTGGCGGCCGAAAAGGATACCTAGATAGAACAGGCCTAAGGTCTGGGTGATACGGCCCTTGCCGATAAACCAGCCGATATCGGTCAGGAAACCGTACTTGAGACTGGCGGCTGCAGACTCGAGGAATGTCCCCTCGCCGTGTGCACGGCTCATCGACATATAACCTTTTCCGACGAAGGAAGTGTCCGGCTTCCAGCCAGTTAAGAGGCTGTATATCTCGATAGGCTGGATCAGCAGGAAGATCGTGATACCCCACAGCACGGGAGTGCTAAGATATCCGGCGGGAATCATCAACAGACCAAGGATCGCATAAGTCGTCAGGATGTCTCCATCGTACATTATGAGGTTCAGGATACCGAATCCGAGCAGGAGGAACATGCGCCACGCGAAGCGGAGGGAGAAATCCTTGCCCTTCTGTTCCTGGTTGTCCCTCATGATGAAGAAACTGAGACCGAAGAGGACGGCAAAGATGCCGTACATCTTGCCCGAAAGCAGAACCGTGAGGATGTTGAAAACCACTCCGTCGCAAGGAAGCGTGCAGGAAACCTTGGGAGAGAAAAGGTTGAAATGCTCTACCGAATGGTAAAGGATGATGCCGATCACGGCAAGGCCTCGAAGGGCGTCCGCCACCTCGATACGGCTGTTTTTGAGTCCTTGGGTCTTATACATATATCGTGGTTTTATCGGAGTGAAGATAAGCAAATTTCTGCGTGTCTCCAAAAATGCTTTATCGCGCACTGGCAGATCCGTTCCCTGCTCCCAGATCGACGCAGAGCGACTTTCCCTCCGTTCCGCGTGCAACGGAACACGTTGATTCTTAATGATTTAAGCAAGTTCCCTGTACCGGATTTCCGACAGGGCGTTTGTCTAATAGATTGAACGTCAGACCATTATATTGCACGGCACGTTGGTGTCATCCGGTCATTCCCGGGAGATGATGCTCTGGGATCCGTTGTAGGTCTCGTCGCTGGGAACTGCGGTCTTCTCGAGGCCCCGAAAATGAGGTTTCACCAGGCATCACTGCCGTAGACGGTCCAGACTTTGGACCGTCTACGTCATTTCGGGCCATTTTTGCTGTCGAAGGTCCAAAGTGTGGACCGTCTACGTCACTTTTGGTAGTTTTCTGATTATTTGGGGAAGAGCCCGAACACGGCAGACCCACTTCCGGACATGGATGCGTATGTGGCTCCGGCGTCGTAGAGGGCCTGTTTGGCATCAGCTATGGCAGGATACTTAGCGAAGACGGTGGCCTCGAAGTCGTTGACGAGGCAGGCGCGCCACTCCGCAACGGGGCGCGAGAGCGCCTCGCGGAGCGGGCAAGCGCGGCCTGCGGCCGCCGCCTCGCGCGGCACGATGCCGCGGTACGCGTCAGCCGTGCTGACGCTGACGCCCACAGGCACATCGACCCGCAGTACATACTGCGACAGGTCGATGTCGCAGGGCTCCAGTATCTCGCCGCGCCCTGTACCTATCATCGGGCGGTTGTATACGAAGAAGGCGCAGTCGCTGCCCAGGCGGGCAGCATAAGCGGCGAGGGCGGCCTCGTCGAGGCCGAGCGCGAAGAGCTCAGAGAGCATCCGCAGCGCGAAGGCCGCATCCGCCGAGCCGCCGCCCAGCCCCGCCCCCACCGGAGCGGTCTTCTCGAGGAATATCTTGACCGGCGGCAGATCGAAATCGGCATCCAGCAGTCCGTAAGCCCTGGCAGTCAGGTCCTCCAACGGCTCCCAGTCCACCCCTTCCTTCCTCGCAATCGTTATCATCAGCTTCCCGTCTTCCCTTATCCCCTGCCGGATAGAGAGTCTGTCCTCCGGAGGTGTCCCGTCCCTGAAAATGTCCTTCGGACCCCCCCCAAGCTTTTCGCTTGGTCCCCCCCCTCTTTTGAGCGAAGCGAAGGCATCATCAGATGCCCCGCGGAGGCCGGGTGAAACGGAAGGCCGGGAGCGCCAGTCTGGCGGGAGCCAGTTGGAATGGCCGAGGGTGGCACAATTTTCAGGGACGGGCACCTCCGGAACTCCAGGATAACGCTCGAACAATGAGGCGGAAGTGCGGCTGAAATCGTCGCCGGAGATGATCTCAAGCGTATCGTGGATGTCAAAGCACGGAACGAACAGCGTCTCGAGGTCGTGATAGCCGTCGGGGCGCTTACGCAGGACACTCAGTCCAAGGTTGACCTTGACATTGGGATACGTGATCATAGGCTGCGGACGGTCTGCTCGATACGGGCGGCAATTTCCTCGCGGCGGTCCTCCGGGACGTGCTCCAGCAACGGCGACAGGAACGAGATCATCTGCAGCACTTTGGCCTCCTTCTCAGGGATGCCCCTGGACTGCATGTAGAACTGCGCCGACTCGTCGAGGCGACCTATGGTCGCGCCGTGCGAGCACTCCACGTCGTCGGCGTAAATCTCCAGCTGCGGGCGTGTCTCGGCGCGGGCCGCGTCGCCCAGCAGCAGGTTGTGGTTTGTCTGGAAAGCCTTGGTCTTCTGCGCATCAGGGGCGACGACGATGCGGCCGTCGAAACCCGTCCTGGCTGAGCCGGACACGATGCCGTTGAAGAGCTGCGTGGATACGCAGCCGCCCACGCGGTGACGCACCGTGACCTTTAAAGGGAATTCCCCTTCGCTGCACACATAGATTCCCGACAGGGAAGCCTCAGCACCTTCGCCGACGAGGTCGACGCTCAGCTCAAGGCCGTCGCATTCCCCCGGGAATGCCAGCAGGCATAGATCCAGCGAGGCTCCGGCCTCTAGGACGAAAGCGTGCCGGCCGGCCAGCGTGTCGCAAACCGCCAGGCGCGAGCCGGCCGGCACCACGACCGCTCCCTCCGGGACCGGAACGTCCACGTAATGTCCCTTGTCTATGATCTTCTCCTTCATAGGCTAGAATGCGTCATATCCGTTCCTGTCGATGATGTCCACCAACTCGCGGCCGCCTGTCTTGACAATGCGGCCGGCCTTCAGGACATGCACCACGTCCGGGACGATATACTCCAGCAGGCGCTGGTAATGGGTTATGACGATGGCGCTCTTTTCAGGAGTCCTGAGCTTGTTGACGCCTTCCGCGACGATACGGAGGGCATCCACGTCCAAGCCGCTGTCCGTCTCGTCGAGTATGGACAGCATCGGGTCGAGCATCGCCATCTGGAATATCTCATTGCGCTTCTTTTCTCCTCCTGAGAATCCGACATTGACTTCACGCTTGGCGAATTCACCCTTCATCTGCACCATGGCCATCTTCTCCTTCATCATCTTGATGAACTCCGCGGGCTTGAGGTCCTCGAGCCCCTGGGCCTTGCGCCGGGCTTTTACCGCCGCCTTCATGAAGTTGGTGATGCTAACTCCGGGAATCTCTATCGGATATTGGAACGACAGGAAGATGCCCGCCCAGGAGCGCTCCTCGGGGCTCATCGCCAGAAGGTCACGGCCGAGGAAGGTCACCGAACCTTCGGTGACCGTATAGTCCGGCCGGCCGACGAGCACCGCCGAGAGCGTGCTCTTGCCGGCGCCGTTCGGCCCCATGACGGCATGGACCTCGCCCTTGCGGATCGTCAGGTCGATGCCTTTAAGGATCTCCTTGTCACCAATTGAGGCATGAAGTCCGCGAATGTCAAGCAATATATCGTTTTCAGCCATAAATATCTGGAATTAAGCGTTCTTCTTGTAAAGTTTGCCCCAGTTGAGGAGCGAAATGATGCCGTTGATAAGGTACAGGCCGCAGACAATGGGCATGAAGAAATTGCCCACGGAAAGGTGCAGCGCCATCTGCGTCACATTGACGATGAGCCAGGCCACCCAGCAATCCCATTTCTTCTGGGCCGAGAGGAACTGGGCCATTAGGATCAGCACTGTCACGCAGGAGTCAAGGTAAGGATGCGGATCGGCGGGGAAAAGGCGGTCAAGCAACCACCCCCAGGCAAATGCGATAATGAAAACGGCAAAGATGCACAGTATGCGCTCCGGCCAGCTGAGCATGGTCACTTTCAGGGCCTTGCTGTCCTGGGAGCTTTTCTCATCATCCTTGGGATGGGTCCAGCGGTAATGGCCCATGATATTGATGCCGAGCGAAACGGGCTGCAACATCAATGAAGCCACGAGGTTGTTCTGCCAGAAGAGGGCGAACAGGGCGGTAGTATAGAGATAGCCGACCCAGAAATTGTATTTGCTGTTCCGGCCTGCGAGTACGACGCAGGTGATGCCTAATATAGAAGCGAGTAGATCAAGCCAGTTCATAGTTTATCCGATGGAGCCTTCGAGTGAGACTTGCAGGAGTTTGCCGGCTTCCATTGCAAACTCCATGGGGAGACGGGCGAGGACTTCGCGGGCATATCCGCCCACGATGAGGCCTACGGCATCCTCGGGCGGAATGCCGCGCTGGGTGCAGTAGAACAGCTGGTCCTCGCTGATCTTGGAGGTCGTGGCCTCGTGCTCCACGACAGCCGAAGGGCAGCGGCTCTGGATCACCGGGAAGGTATGGGCGCCGCATTCGGAGCCGATGAGCAGGCTGTCGCACTGCGAATAATTCCTGGCGCCGACAGCGCCGGGGTTGAAGCGCACCAGGCCACGATAGCTGTTCTGGCTGCGGCCTGCGCTGATGCCCTTGGAGACGATGCGGCTGCGGGTGCCGCGGCCGATATGGACCATCTTGGTCCCGGTATCGGCCTGCTGGCGGTTGTTGGTCAGGGCGACGGAGTAGAATTCCGACGAGGAATAGTCTCCCATCAGGATGGTGGAAGGATACTTCCACGTGATAGCCGAGCCGGTCTCGACCTGGGTCCAACTGAGGTGGCTGCCGGTGCCGCGGCACAGACCTCGTTTGGTAACGAGGTTCAGGATGCCGCCGCGGCCCTGGGCATCGCCGGGATACCAGTTCTGGACTGTCGAATACTTGACATCGGCGTCCTTTTCGACGATGATCTCGACGACAGCAGCGTGGAGCTGGTTCTCGTCACGCATCGGGGCGGTGCAGCCCTCCATGTAGCTGAGCTGCGAGCCCTCGTCGGCGACGATGAGCGTGCGCTCGAACTGTCCGGTGCCTGCCGCATTGATGCGGAAATAGCTTGACAGTTCCATCGGGCACTTCACGCCTTTCGGGATATAGCAGAACGAGCCGTCGGAAAAGACGGCGGAGTTCAGAGCCGCGAAATAATTATCCCCTGCGGGGACCACTGTAGCCAGGTATTTCCGGACAAGGTCCGGGTGCTCCCTGACGGCCTCGGAGAAGGAGCAGAATATGATGCCTTTCTCGGAGAGGGCCTTGCGGAAGGTGGTCTTGACGGAGACGGAGTCGAAGACTGCGTCTACCGCGACCACTCCGGCAAGGGCCTCGCGCTCGTGCAGCGGGATGCCCAGCTTCTCGAAGGTCTCGGCCAAAGCCGGATCGATCTCCTTGGGGCGCTCACTGTCTTTCTTGGGGGCGGCGTAGTATATGATATCCTGATAGTCGATTTCGGGCAGGTCGAGATGGCCCCAACGGGGCTGCTCCATGGCCTTCCACTTGCGGAATGCGTCCAGACGGAACTCCAGGAGCCATTCAGGCTCTTCCTTGAGGGAGGATATCGTGCGGATAATGTCCTCGTTCAGGCCCTTCGGGATGTAGACCTGCTCGACGTCCGTGACGAATCCTTCCTTGTACTCCTGCTGCGTGATGTTCTTCAGCAGTTCTTTCTCTTCCATTGAGTCCATAGAATACAAATATACTGTTTTTTATCTGAAAACACGGGGAAAAAGCTTATCTTCGCGAAAGACAAAAACGGACTTGAGATGAACACTTTCGGAAGGATATTCAGGGTCAGCATCTTCGGGGAGTCACACGGAGAGGCTATCGGAGTGGTGATGGACGGAGTGCCCGAGGGCATGGCGCTGGACGCGACAGATTTCGCCGCGGATATAGCCCGGCGGGCTCCGGGCGCCCGCGGCGCCGAGGCCCGCGGCGACTTCGCCGCGGCCGGGGGCGGCAGCCCTGCCTCCGCCCCTGCGGCGTTCGGCACGACGCCCCGCGTCGAAGCCGACGAGCCGCAGATCCTCAGCGGCGTAGTGGACGGCCACACCACCGGTGCCCCATTGACCATCATCTTCCGCAATGCCAATACCAGGTCAGGCGACTACAGCGACTTCGACGCCATGCCCCGTCCGGGCCATGCCGACTATGTCGCTGCGGTCAAATGGGACTGGGCCAACGACCCGCGCGGCGGAGGACACTTCTCCGGCAGGATCACCCTGCCCGTCGTAGCCGCCGGCGTCGTAGCCAAGAAGGTGCTCGAAGGTATTGATATCCAGGCTGAACTGATAGAGGTCGGCGGCTGCGCCGACCGTGCCCGGTGGCCGGAGCTCCTCGCCGCCGCAGCCGCCGAAGGCGACTCGCTGGGCGGCGTGGTGCAATGCACCACCACCGGCCTGCCCATCGGCCTGGGCGAGCCGTTCTTCGACTCCGTCGAGTCGCTCGTCTCGCATGCGGTATTCTCCATCCCCGGAGTCCGCGGCATAGAGTTCGGCGACGGATTCGCCGCTTCGCGCATGAAGGGCTCGGAGCACAATGACCCCTTCGGGGCTGACGGCCCCGTCAAGAACGGCGCCGGCGGCGTCAACGGCGGCATCACCAACGGCGCGCCGCTCGTCTTCCGCGTCGCCTTCAAGCCCACTTCCAGCATCGCCAAGCCCCAGCGCACCTGGAATTTCGCCGAGAACCGGGAGGACACCCTCAAGATCAAAGGCCGGCACGACGTCTGTTTCGCCCTCCGCACCCCCGTCATCGTCGAGGCCATGGCCGCCATCGTCCTCGCCGACCTCTTATAGCATCTTCCCCTTCTGCCTCAACCCACCTCCGGTCGAAGGTTAAGAAGGGTATATGGTAGCGTCAGAGGATGTCGGCCAGGGCGTCGCAGATCTGCTGCATACCCTTGATGCTCGGATGGCCCCAGCCTTTATCGATGCCCTCAAGCCGTACATACTCCATCCCGTAATGCTCCGCAGCCTTCACTATACCTTCGGTAATCTCCGGCTTCAGGCCGTCATTGACGATATTGATCACACGGGATTCCGGAGCATATAGCTTGTAATAATTCAGCATATAGCAATAAGCCGGCAACGCCTGCTTCAGGTCTTCCTCCGTCCAGTCGGCGAACTTCAGGGAACCCAGCGGAGCATCCGACCATGAGTCATTGGTCCCGCCGAATATCAGAATGATGTTCGGCCTCTCGGCACTGTATCCAAGGGTCTGGGGCATCCTGGTGATAAACGACCTGTCGGAATAATCCGCCCCATCGTAGCCCGTATTGCAGACTGTTGATCCACTGTAACTGTTGTTGCCCAATAGTTTAAGTCCTTCCTTCCGGCACAGTTTGTACCACCATGTCTGCTGCACGGCAGTGACGTCGTTCTCCTCCTTGGGATTCGAGTCATACCAAATGGCAAACCCCTCCGGCACATACCCGTCGAAAGTAGAATAGGAGTCACCGAGGATGACCACGGTCTTCTGCTCCCGGCAGGCGGTCGCTGATAAAAACATCAATAAAATTGCACCCAGAACGACTGTTATCCTTACGACAACCGGCAATCCTGTCCGAACGAATGACCTTTCCATTTTCTATTCTCTTGATTTCACCATAAATATAACCAACCGTCCCGAAATAAGCAATTCCTTCCGCACCCAAGGCATTTCACTCGCCAAACCGCTGCATTCGCCTAACCGATACGGATCAAGCGATACGGACTAAGCGATACGGATTAAGCGCTACAGATTAAGCGCTACGGACCAAGCGCACTTTCGGCCTCCTACGCGCGTTTTTGCGCTAGATACGACATTACAATGTGCCATCTGGAGCAAAAACCTTCGTGAAATGCAGATTGTGCGCTTGATCGAAATTGGGCCGGTAGAAATACCTAAGAAACGCGGCAAAGAAGCGGAGCAAAGAGACTCTGTCGAAGAAGTGGGACGAGAATACTCTGTTGGAGAAGCGTGACTGAGGAACTCTGTCGGAAGGACAGGACTAAGAGACCCTGTTGAAGTGGTGAAAATAAGAAACTTAGTTGGAGGAGTGGGAGGAACGGGAAGGGCGGGAGAAGAGGGAGGGGAGGAAGATGGCGGCGATCTTGGTTCCAATGGCCGTCCAAAGGATGCCGTTGATCGCCAGAAGGTGTATTGCCTTTACTTTTACCATCGTCTACTAAAACAGCGTGTTTTGTAAAACACTTATTATCAGCGAGATGTGCAAAGTCTCCCTTGCAAAAACAGCAAGGGAAATATCCTTTAATTACCTAAACATCAAGTTGTTACAAATCACGGCATAACGATTGAGGGGTTAAGGGTCGGGACGGAGTTAAGAATGACGGGAGAAGAAGGGAGAAGGGGTGGGCGAGGGAGTGCGGCTGGACGGGCTGGAGGGATGGGAAGGACGGCGGGAGGGATGGGAAGGACGGTGGGAGGGATGGGAAGGACGGTGGGAGTTACTTCCGGGAACGGAAGGAGGCAGGAATGAAGATGGCAGCGAGGGCGACGAGGCCGAGGGCGAAGGGGTAGTAGAGGTAGCGGATGATGGCGGCGGCGCCGATGCCTGCGAGGCCGGAGGCCATCAGCAGCTGCGCGCCGTACGGGATCAGCCCCTGGACAAAGCAGGAGAAGGTGTCAAGGATGCTGGCGACGCGCTTCCTGTCAAGGCCGAAGCGGTCGCTGATATCCTTGGCTATGCCGCCGACGGTGATGATGGCGATGGTGTTGTTGGCCGTGCAGAGGTTGGCGAGGCTGACGAGCGCGGCGATGCTGAGCTCGGCGCCGCGCCGCTGCCTGCGGGATTGCCGGTCATAGCCGGCAATGACGGGCGCCGCGGCGACTGTATCAGTCGAAGCCGCAGAAGAGGAAACCTCGGAGTCGGGAGCAGCGGCGGCAGTTTCAGAGGAGAGAGGGACTGAGGCAGCCGCAGCGCTTTCAGGCGAGGCGGCAGCAGGAGAGACGGCAGCAGGAGAGGAGGCGAGGCGGCGGGTGAGGGCGCCGACGAGCCAGTCGAGGCCGCCGCCGGCGCGGATGAGCGCCATCATGCCGCCGGCCAGCAGCGTCACGATGATGAGGCTGCCCATGCCGCCGATGCCTTCGCCGACGGACGACAGCCAGTCGGCCCAACCGAGACTTCCGGTCACCAGGCCTATCAGCAGGTTCACCCCCAATCCCAATGACAGTATAAGCATCACGTCCATTCCCGCAAAGGCCAGGACCAGTACAAGCAAGTATGGCACAAGCTTCAGGGGATCAGCGGCTTCAGGGGTCACATCCACGCTGACTCCCAGGCCCTTAACCACATATATGGCAAAGACCAGCAGTACAGCCGGAGCGACGATGCGTATATTGGCTTTGAATTTGTCCCCCATGGCACAGTCCAATGCCTTTGTGGCGGCAATAGTGGTATCGCTGATGAAGGAAAGATTGTCTCCGAAGAAAGCGCCGCCGACAATGATGGCGGCCATGAATGCTTCGGAGAATCCGGCCTCCTGCGCGATGCCGGTGGCGATGGGGACCAGCGCCACGATGGTGCCGACGCTGGTGCCGACGGACATCGAGATAAAGCATGCGGTGAAGAAGAGCCCGGCGAAGAGCATCGAGCCGGGAATCACCCGAAGGGTAAGGTTCACCGTTGCATCGATGGCCCCGATGTCCTTCGCTGTCTGCGCAAAAGCTCCGGCGAGGATGAATATCCAGACCATCAGGAGGATACGGGGATTGCCCGCCCCCTCGGAGAAAGTGTCCAGACGCTTCCTCAACGTGCCCTTGGAAATCAGGACGGCATAGACCGACGCCAGCAGGAACGCCGAAGCCACAGGGACCTTGTAGAAGTCCTTGATGAGTATCGACGTGACCAGATACACCCCGAGGAAAACCAGGATAGGAGTCAGCGCTATGAGCCCCTTTCCCTTCATTACCTGTCGCAGAACAATGTCAGGAAATCAGGGAATGACTTGGCGACGCACTGCTCGTCGTCGATGACGATCGGCGACGAAGCACCGAGCGACGCCACTTTCAGTGCCATGACCATCCTGTGGTCATGGTTGGAGGTATATTCTCCGCCTTTCAAGAGATTGCCGTTCAGCAGGCGGCTCGAGAGGGAATGGCCTCGGATGACCATTTCATCCCCTTCTATGGCACATTCCACTCCCATTTGCGTGAGCATGTCCGTAATGGCCTTAGCACGGTCGGACTCCTTGTTGGCCAGGCGGCCGGTGCCCGCGATACGGCTTTCGCCGGGGCAGAATGCCGCCAGCACGGCCGTTATCGGGAAAAGGTCCGGAGCGTTGTTCAGGTCGAACGAGAAGGCGTTCAGCGGCGCCTTGACGGCGTTGACAGCCCCCGTATGGGGGTTGACGCCGGCCGCAGCCGCCGCTGCACTGACCTCGTCCACGCAGTCATTCTCGAACTGCGAGACGGAAGCGCCGGCCTCCACGAGTATGTCCATGATGGTCAGGTCGGCCTGAAGCGACTGCGTGTCAAGGCCGTCGACGGAGGCGCTGCCGAAAATGGCGCCGGCCACGAGGAAGTTGGCGGCGCTGCTCCAGTCTCCTTCGAGACTGAGTTCCGCCGCCTTGTAGCGCTGGCCGCCCTTGACCTTGAAGGTCAGGCCGGTACAGTAACTCCAGTCCCTTGTCTGAAGGAACTCTTCGTCACCCTCCATCTCATTGCCTATCCGGATGCCGAATTTCTGGAGGACATCCAATGTGATGAACATGTATGGGATACTCTTGGGCTCGCTGACATAGACGGTCGAAGGGGCATCGGCCATCGGCAGGGCCATCAGGAGGCCGGAGATGATCTGCGACCCTCCGGCCCCCGATATGTCCGCCCTGCCGGGGACAAGCTTGCCCTCGACGGTCAGGGGAACATATATTTCACGGGAAGTCCGCGCGGCGTTGCGGAGCATGACTCCGAAGGAGGCCATGATGTCCGCAGCGCCCTTCAGCGGACGGTTCACCAGGGTCTTTTCACCGGTCACCAGAACGGATCCGGGGCCTATTTGGGACATGATCGGGATCATCATCCTGGTCAGGAGACCGGACTCGCCGCAATGAAGGGACGACATGTCGAGAGGCCCTTCTATCGGACCTATTCCCTTGATGGTAAGCACTTCGCCTTCAGTGACTTCAGCGCCGAGGGCACGGGCGGCGGCCACGGCGGCCGCAGTATCTGCGCAGGCTGAATAGCCGCGCAGATGCGAAGTGCCTTCGGCCAGGGCCGCCGCAATGATCGCCCGCTGGGCAAAACTCTTGGACGACGGCATATTGAGGTGCTCGGCATAGAAGCCCTGGGCTCCATGATACACCGCTTCGTTCATACTGGCGAGGGTCCACTGGCCCGGCGCGGTCCCGTCCCCTTCACCCAGTGAAACGTAGGTGAAAGGGGCCCCGCGCCGGAGGCACTCCAGTCGGGATTCCTTCCCGGCCTCTCCCATACAGAAAGCCACCAGGGTACCCTCCTCCTGTGTCCTTCCGTCCGGATAGGTCATTCCGTAAAGGTCCATTACACGGGCGACATCCTCCGGACTATGCGCCATGGTCGCGACCTTGATGACATCCGACCCGAAGACGCGGCACTTGGTCACCATCTCCGCAAGGGTCTCGGCATCAGGCGTTTCGTCAAAGTTGTGGTAAGAACGGATGAGGGTAGTACCGCTCTCGCGGGCGGCCCGGCGCAGGCGCTTGCCCATCGGCGCCGGGGCCTCAAGCTCGACGTCGACGTATTTGGCCCCGGCCAGGATGGCGGTCCTGAGCCGGCGCTCCGCCTCCTGCATGCTCGCGCTTCCGGCGATGCGGCAAGTGGCTATAAGCGGAATGTCCGTACCGGAAAACAGGCTCTCGATATCCTCTTCGTCCAAGTCTGGACAGAGGTCCAGGCGGATTTCCGCCATTTCTATATCACCCTGCTCCAGGATGGAGAATATCTCCTCAAGGTTCTTGTTCTGTATGCAAGTACAAATCATAGGTTTGCAGTTTCAAGCAATTGGATGATGGTATCGACGGGCAGCAGACGGACCTCCACCTTGCCGATGTCGCGTATCAGGACGAAATGGACGGAGCCTCCGTCGGCTTTCTTGTCCCGGGCGATGGCCTCGCGCATCGCGGAGGCCGGGACCGGGCAGGCCGTAGGCAGCCCGACAGCGGCAAAGTCCGCCTCCAGCTGCGCGGCCAGGCCCCTCCGGCATACGCCGAGGGCCTCGGACAGCCGCGCCGCCTGGATCGTCCCGATCGCCACGGCCTCGCCGTGCGAGTACCGCCGGGACGCATCCGACACGGCCTGCCACCACTCCACAGCGTGGCCTACGGTGTGGCCGAGGTTCAGCACCCGGCGCTCCCCCGTCTCGAACTCGTCGCGCTCCACGACGCCGCACTTGATGGAAGCGGCGGCGCGGATGAGCTCCGCGTCAGCCCGGGCGCCGCTGCACAGCAGCTTCAGCGCCCGGCGGTAATGTGCCGCGTCCGAGATGATGAAACTCTTCAGCATCTCGGCCACTCCGGAGCGGTACTCCCGCTCCGGGAGCGTTTCCAGCGTATTTCCAGCCACATAGATGAATTCCGGCTGACGTATCACTCCCAGGATATTCTTGTAGCCGTCTAGATTGACGCCCGTCTTTCCTCCGATACCGGCGTCCACCTGCGCCAACAATGTCGTCGGCAACGTGGCAAAACGCACCCCGCGCTTGTAGATACATGCGGCAAATCCTGCCATATCGGTCGTTATACCGCCGCCAAGTGCCAGCACAAGCGCTTTCCTGTCAGCTCCCGCCTCCAGCAGGAAGCGGCAGATGGCCGTAACGGTATCGAGGTTCTTGGCGGCCTCGGAGGCGTCGAGGGCCATCGCGCCCTTCAGGGCGCACAGGGCCCCGACGCGCTCCGCCGCCCACGACACATTCCTGTCGTAGACCAGATAAACTTCTTTCTCTTCCTTCAGGAGCTCCGGAAGTCCGGAGAAATCCTCCCTTACATATAGTTCAATCTTCATTTTCCTAAGGTCGTATTCCGTATAGGTAACCAAGCAGGGCCATCTTGCCCCTCATCGTTTCGCGCGGAGTGAACTCGCCGTTCACCCACATATACCGGATGTTGAAGAATGACTCCTGGCGCGGCCAGCCTCCGTCGTTCCACGAAGGATAGCAGCGCGTAAGGATGATCTGGGCATCGCCGCCGTCACCCCTGGACCAGCTCTCCGTTCCGTTGAACGGCGTCTGGCCCGGATGCGTTCCGGGCACGCCGTCGTTGCGGCCCGTAGAGTAACAATCAGTGATATGCCGTTCTCCCAGTCCTGTCATTTCCACGGTATTGGAAGGATTGCGGCCGAGGCCCCAACCCGCCTCGCTGTACATAGCACGCTCCAGCTCTGCACGCCTTGCCGGCGACTTCGCCACATAGTGGGCCATCATCACCAGCTGGAGGTTCTCTGAAGTCTGCCAGCGGGCATCATTGGCCGCGCGCCGCGACGGGCGCTGGGCCATCAAGCTCACATTGTTCGCATCGGCCTGCGCGTCCACGCTCGACACCAGATCGGCATAAAGCTTGGGATAATGCCTCTCCTGCGGACAAGCCAGATATGCGGCCGCCGCCCAAATCTGGTAGAAGCCCCCCATGCGGCCCTTGTTGAACAATTCCGACTTCGGGCCCTTGATCATACTTTCCTCCGCCATGATGTCCTCCCACTCCCGCTCGCCGGTGACGTTGTACAGGAAGGCTGCGGCCTGCTGGCGGAAGTCCCTTCCGCGCATACGGGCGCTGCCCACGTCCTGCATGTCGTCAAGTTGCTGGTTCTCCTGCCTTGAAGCGAAGCGGAACGCCTTCACAGCCTCGTCCCGATAATAATTCCGGAGACTGTCAATCTCCGCGATGCGGAAAGCCTCCGCGATCGTCGCGCAGTTAGCCGCATTGGCCCAGGCCGCCATGGTCGTACACCCGGCCTGGAACATGATCGTCCACTCCTTCGAAGGATTGGTAACTCCCTGTGAATAAGCTTCTCCGTCCCGTATGCTCAGGAAGAAGTCGACTTCGTTGCGCGCCTCGTCGATGATATCGGGGATACCGTTCCCGCTCTCGCGGATACCGAGGTCATCCTCGCTGATACGGCCTCCCGTCAGGATGTACGGAAGCAACAAATCGTAGATATTGCTGACATGCGCCAAATGGCGGTCCCAGTCGAACGCGTCGGAATGCCCGCCGCGCATCTCGGTATTGACGGGATTGCCCGGCAGCCTGTGCTGCCAGAACGCGGACTCCAGCGCCGGCTTGAAATGCGGCTCGTCCCAGACATCGCCGCGCAGCCTCCGCCAGTCCGGATGCCACGGCTGGAGGTCGGTCTTATAGACCGTGAATCCCACCGGATCCACCTCCGGTATAAACTGCGGCTGGCGCGGCACAGGGCTCACCGAAGGGTCTATCGGTTCGCCTATGCGCATGTAATAATACCCCCTCACCGAATACCGGTACGGCTGGAAATACACCTCATCCGAAATGTCGAAGTCCATGCTGCACCCCACATCCTCCACCACGAGGCGGTAACGGCCGGGAACAGACTCCTTGAAATCGATATTCCACACATCCGAGCCCGTCAAGTCCTTGCTGCCGGCCTCGGCCGAAGCGGCCGACTGCGGCTTCCAGTACTTGACCGTCCCGACCTTCTTCTTGGCCCCGGTAGCGACATTGTATAGATAAACGCCTTTGCCCTGGAATGACCTGTAATTGCGTCCGCCGCCTTCTCCGAGCCACAGATAGAGGTCTGCCTCCTTGACCGGCTCGGAAGGAAGATAGCCCAGAATGTTGACATGGACTGCCTCCGACAAGGTATTCCAGATGTCGAAACAGACGCTCCCCTCGGACGCATCGCTCCCTATCCCGGCCGGGATTGAAACGGTATATGTGCACCCCTGCTTCATGGACCTCGGGAGCTTCAGGAATATCCAATGGTCCAGCTCGCTGGTCAGGGTGTGATCGGTATTCATAGGCTTGGACTTGCGCCAGGCCGCGGCGGCCGTACGCGAGCCGAAGGACTTGTCGTCCTTCGAGCTGACCGTCCAGGCGCCGGCATCCGCCGCCGCGGCCGGATCCAGCCTGCGGCCGAACACCACCAGCGTGTCGTCCCCCTCGACGAACGTATGTCCCAGATATGCGCTCTCGCCCGTGCCGCTGTCCCGATACCGGACCTCCCCGTCCCGGAAATGCACGCACAGGTAATCCTTGTCGATCACCTTCAGTTCAAGGTACTTGGTCGCGCCGGCCTGCGAAGTCAGGAGCAGCGCCGCAGCACTCAACACTGCGCAGAGATATCTACCGATTCCCATAATTCCTTTCCAGAAGCATTAGAATGACAAGATAAGGAATTTATTTGATAATCGTGGAAAAATCCATACCTTTGCACCGTCCACAATCCACTGCCCGAGTGGCGGAATGGTAGACGCGATGGACTCAAAATCCATTGTCCCTTAAAGATGTGCGGGTTCGAGTCCCGCCTCGGGCACCCGAATCGGGCCAACCATTGACGATCAATGAGTTGGCCCGATTTACTTTTCCTTCGTCTTTTCTGTATATAAATCTTTTGACCACATGATGTGATTGACGATAGAGAACGAGAATTGGTTTATTGTTTTCCAGATAATAAAAAGTCTTTCTTATCGAATCCGCGATTCACATCAAGCGCATTTTCGGCCTCCTAGACACGAAAACGCGGCAGATGCGGGATCGTAATGTCGCATCTGCCGCAAAAACGGCCGTGAAATGCCGAAAGTGCGCTCGATTCGATTCACAGATTCTCTTTAGCGACGGTCTCCCCGCCAAGAACGAGCCCTTGAAGAATCACTGGGGAAAGGGCGTGACTACTTTGAATAAACAGCACGAATATTCATCCCAAAGTAACGAGTGGTAGCAAGGACCGTTCTGCTATCGGAAAAGACATAAGCCATAGAAGTGTTGTCGGGCTTCATTTCCGAAGACCAAAAATATGAGCCCGGAATAATCCGAGGCATTGGGCCGCTAGTCGGATCCGACATATACATCGAAGAGGCAATCGGTGACTCCGGAAAGAACAACTCCTTCCCATTGGGCCCTGTCGCTACGTAGTACCACTCTCCATCTTTCTGTTCGGAACGCCAAGTACAGTATTTTTCCAGCTCACGAATTTCTGCTTCCGTAGGCATCCGCCAATGCTTACCCCAGATTACATAGGCAGCGTCATCCTCCAACTCAAGGGAAGTCAGGTGATCTTTTTCGTTGTATTTGGAGAAACTTGTCTCCTCACCCGGTTTACTTTTCCATTTATAGCCGTTAAAATAGACTTCCGTTTTAGGTTCGATCTCACCCCAGGCGAAGTATGAGCCAACACTTTTGGGATCGGGTGCTCCAATGTTGCGGTCTGCCCATTTCAATCCGCTTGGCAAACCCAGGTCAATGGCCTGACTGGACGGCATACTGTCTTTCTCACAAGAAGAAAATGCCAGGCACATTGCAACGAAGAATATAATGGACAACCACTTCATTGTAACGGTTTCTTTGTCGTTTACGATGCACATAATAGTTTAGTTTTTAAGGTATTTGTCTGGAACACAACGGCCATGAAATGCCGAAAGTGTGCTCGCAGAGCTTACGGTTAACAAACTAAAAATATACTCTCCAGCTAAAGTTAGGGAGGAAAGGCACTAAGGCTATTTCCTTCCAGGTCTCTGTCCTAGCTTCGTAGTAGATCATGAAGGGATTGAAGTGGTTAGTGACGTTGCAGACGCCGATATTGACCTCATGGTCCAGTTTGCCGGAGGTGAAGGTGAACTGGTATCCGAGGTCAAGCCGCAGGACCATCGGCATGTGGTAGTTATTGACGCCTGAGTAGTAGTCCGCCACCCAGTCCGCTCCGGGGACGGTCATGTCGTATTTCTGTGAGGTGCCGTTCTCCCAATGGCCGCTCTGTAGGGTGAATGAAGCGCTCACGCCCTTCCATTGGGCGACGGCGTTGAGTACGTGCCGGCGGTCGAAGCGGGCGTTGAAAACGCCGCCGTCGCAGATGCTCGGGAAGCCCCGCCGGTCCGTGCGCGACAGCGTGTAGGAGGTGCGTACGTAGAGTTCGTCGCCTTGGTACTCGTGCAGCAGCTCAAGTCCGTAGGAGTGCCCTTGTCCCTGATCCACATTGTTCTCCCAATCGGCCATGCCGCCGCTGAAAAGTGACTGGGAATACTTGTAGTACACCAGGCCGTCCATCCATTTGTAGAAGCCGCCGACGGTGACGGAGTGGGGGCCGAAATCGAAGGACGTCCCGAGATTGCCTTGGAGCACGCTCTCGGGCTTGATCTGCTTGCCTGAAGGGACTATCATGTCAAGGCTCCAGCCTACGGGCAAGCCCTCGAGTGTGTGATAATACTGGACAAGGCGGTCCGCGCTGGCCTCTACGGCAAAATGAGGCCCAAGGCGCCACTTGGCAGAGGCTCCGGCCTCAGGATTGAAATCCATGCCACCGTTCTTGAAGTTGAAAAAGGCATTGCCGCGAAGATATCCCTTCAGGTCAAGCCAGTCTGGGACGGAGTAGTCTGCCTGGTAATAAGCGTCCGCCAGCAGGGTCCAGGCGTCGTTTTGAACCGACGCGACCCTGCCCGGGCGGAACAGCGCGCCGCGGAGCCGCGTGCCCCAGGAACGGGTCACGCTCCCGCCGCGGTGCCGCCAGTCCGCCGCCGCGGACACCTCCGTCAGATCGGAGTTGAGCTTCAGATGGTTGGCCTCCTCGCGGAATACCCGATCCTGTTTCTGGAGGCTCCCGTAATGGTTGACAAACAACGACAAATCCCGGCTGGTTTCGCCTCCGGTACGGTATCGCACCTGCCCGAAGGCATTGTTCCATCCCATCGTGTCATGGGAGTCCACATCCGGAGCGAACGAATAATAATCCACACTGCCCATCCCAGAAATGTCCAGCGTTCTGTCTTCGTCCAGTGCCACGTGCACCTTAGCGTAAAGGTCCCCCACACCCGCATTGAAATCATCCAACCCTCCGAGGATATCCGGCAGCAATCCCCTTGCCGCCCTGTATTCGAGGGCCATGGGTGAAACCCGTAGGGAAGCCATATATGATACCTTGTCATTGACTGCCCCCTCGTGACTTGCACTCACGAGGAAATTGTTCAATGCGACACTCGTGCTCCCGTCCCGTCCGGGATTCCTCGAGACGATCTTCAGATGCGACGCCGTGAAATTGCTCTCCTGTCCCTCGAAACCTCCCTTGGACAGGGTTACGTTTCCCATCACGGACGAAGGCACTATCGTTGTCAGTCCAAGCAAATGCGAATAACCATAGACAGGCACCCCATCTATCGAGAAAAGATTGTTGCCCATGTTGCCACCCCTTACATAGAATGCCGACGATCCGTCGGCACCTGTCGTGATACCCGGAAGCCCCTGCACCCACTTGATCGGGTCGCCCTCTCCAAGCGGCGAAGCGACCGATCTAATACCCTTCATGTCCGTACTCAGGCCGCCTATCGTCCTCGCCACCTTGCGGGTATCGACCTTGATGGCGGCACGCAGCGTGTCCTGAAGCTCCACATCCTGAGCGAAGGACATGAAGGGAGCCCCCAAAATGAGACACGCAGCGAGAACTATCAGTCTCCGATTGTGACTTGCCCCCTGTTCCATTGGCGTAACTGTTGCGTCCGGGCACCGAAGATACCGATACCCCCGACAATATTGGAATGGACGTTATCCCGGCAGTAGACAGAACTCATGTCCGAGGACTCCTGCAACTGCTCCAGGCGCATGGCATCGCGGAGATACCTGTCGTAATTCTCGGACATGGAAGAGCACACGATATATCCCTCCTCCGGCCCCGGGCGCCCAGAAACATGCACAGAAGAATTACCGCGATAATAATCGCCTTTGAAACTCCCGGAAATGATAAAGAACGGCCAAGAAGCCTCGCGGTCAAAGCCGTCAGGCGCAACCAAACGGAGGAAACGCCGGTGAAGCGCCGTCCCTTCAAGACAGGGATAGCTCTTTGCAGGACCGAGAAAGTCGAAAGGATACTCAAACGGTTCCACTTCGGGCAAATATGCATCTCCGGTCAGGTTGAAATTGTCCACCCACGGGAAATCCGTGCAGATCTCTTCTGCAATCTCATGCCTACCAGCCTCACTGTTGTAGTTCAAGGCATATATCCAAGTGTAAGGCGGAAGTGTAGTGATATCGAAAACCGTTCCGACAAAACGCTCTCCGTACTTTTCGAAACCCTCGCCGGATTGCGTACGAGCCCAAATCCCTGGGACCTCCGGCATCGTATCCTCGGCATAAACCAGATCATGCCCTGGAACCCTGACCTCCAACCGGTATTCGTGCTCCGGAACTGCGGAATAGTCTAGCGTCCATTCCCTTCCCTCCTGATGCACGAACATCCCGGCGGTCTTCCCATCAGTCTTGTCGATGAGTTCGACCTCCGCCTCAGTGATCGGAGTCATCTCTGAATACGCCGGAGGCCTGGAGTAGAACAGCCTCAGCGTCTGCGGAGACTCATCAAACAGCACGCAGTCCACCACGACCATCGGTTCCTCCCCCGGATCCAGCGTCAACTCTCGCACGCAGGACACCGAAAAAGCTAGAACAAGGCCTAGGACAAGGAGTGGATTCTTCATACAGATAAATATCGTGTTATTTATAGATAAATAACTCCCCGTTTTGATAATTCCTGCGTAAAATCGTCAAATAACGTTCTAATCATCAAAAACATAGATCTGTTTCTCGCTATATGTAAACACTTGATTATTGTAAGAAACTTCCAGTCTGATGACATATAGACCCGCACTGTTGAATGTCACTTGGGCATAACTGTTATTTTGGCCAACAGTCATTACTGCCGGCAAGTTTGGATCCATCGGATAACCGGAAAGCGACCAGGAATAATCGAGATCAGAGTACATAATATAGCCCCTGTAATAAATGGATGATTGCCCTGGGCTTACGTAATCTGCACCACTGATGAGATCAGACATAAAAGGAATATATGTCCGTTCCTTATAGTATTGAAGTTCCGTGTTGTTGAAATAATATGGACAATAGTCCGCTTCATGTACCATTAAAGGGGTAGCGTTTGGTTGTTAGTGTTATACCTTACAAATATCAGAATCACTCTATTATTGACAAATAGAAAGCGGTAACACTGTTCCCATCTTAAATCCCAAATAATGAGAGAGTTATCGATAATTCTTGGTAACACTTTTGCAGATATGATCTATAATTCGCATTTAAACGCTATTTTTGAATAAAGAAAAGTCATGAAGAAAGTATTATTCATTTCAGTTATTGTATCCATTCTAATTCCGTCTTGTGTCAATACGGGCGTGAGTAAGCTACTCGACCGAGCAGAATCGCTGTTTCAGACGAAGCCGGATAGTTGTCTGATCATCATGAAGTCAATAGAAATGAATAATACGTTGACGCGTAAAGAGAAAGCCCGCTATGCGCTACTAATGAGTGCTGCGCTGGACAAGAATTATGTCGTAATATCCTCTGATTCCTTAATAAAATCAGCCGTTGACTACTATTCTGCCCGAAACAATCTGCGCTATCGCATGATGTCAAGCTATTATCACGGCCTTGTCTTGAATAATGCTCAAGAATATACAGCTTCCACCATTGCGTTGGAAAAAGCAGAAAAAGATGCACTAATCCTTGAAGATCATCTTTATGCGGGTCTTATTTATAGGGCAAAGGGAGACATTTTTAACAAAACCAATGACTATTTGTCATCCTTAGATTGTCTTAAACAAGCCGTCTTTCATTTTCGATTTTTAGATAATCCCGACTATGCCCATTATGCAGAGTTGGGGCTGGCAATTTGCTATACAAACAATCAAGATTATGAAAATGCTACGATAGTTTTGGATGAACTTGAACAAGAAGATATTCCACAGTCTATCAGATACTTATGTTTGCTCCAGAGGGCGAACATAATTATTGAGTCCAAAGGCATGCCAGAAGAAGCAATACATCTCTATAAACGCGTCCCTCTATCTTATATGAGTTCTTTGAGTTTTGGGAGATATGCTTTAGCGTTAGAATCAACGGGGCAACTTGATTCGGCAGACCATTACTTCGCCGAAGCCTATGCATTATGTAGAGATCAAGCCGATTCTGCTGCCATTAGTTTTATACATGCCAAAGCGATGCATCTAAAAGGAAACGATCTTTCCGCATATCAGATGACCCGTAAAGCGGCATTTGTCCAGGACTCATTAACTCGAGTGCTGCTCCAGCAGTCCGTCAGCAACGCACAGAGAGACTACTACAAGGCGGAGTCGCAGCTACAGGAGGAAAGGGCGAAGCGGCTGCGCGAGCGTAACCGCCTCGGCGCAGCCGCCGCCATGCTCGCCCTTGCCCTGATGCTCGGTGCGACGCTGTCGTACCGGAAGCGCAAGGAGCAGGAGATCAAGGAGCAGATGCTCAATCTCTCCATCGCGCAGGCGGAACTCCGCCAAGCGGAGCAGACTAATGCCTCTCTGTTGGGCTCGCTGTTCAGCGAAAAACTCAACCATCTCGATAAGATCTCAGAGGACTATGTCCGCGCGGACAGCGACAAAGAAAGAATTGCCGCTTTGAGAGAGTTCAAAGAAGAGATTGCGGCCATGCGAACGGACGAAGACTTGTTCGTCTCCCTAGAAAAGGATCTTGACCGCTATTGCGATGGGGTGATGTCCAAACTCCGCACTCAGGTCCCGTCCATCAAGGGAGATAATCTAAAGCTTATCACGCTATTCTTCGCCGGTTTGCCGTACAGCACGGTTCAGTTGGTCATGAACCGGGTCTCCGTCGACAGCCTCAAGATGGCCCGCTCCCGCTTCCGCAAGGAAATAAAGGCCGCGAATGCCCCCGATGAGGCGCTCTTCATGAAACTACTTGAAATGAAGGGTAACCGTTCCTTCAGATAATCAGATGTCATTCTTATCGAATCCACGATTCATATACAGAAATAAAGAAAAAGAAAGTAAATCAGCTCCTTCCCAAAATAAGCAAGGAGGTATAAAAATGGCTCTTGTAAAAGAAAAGACAGCCCTCCCCCCTGTAGCAAAGGAGAGGGCTGTCTCTATATATGAATTAATGTCAATAAGGCAGCCAGGGCATGTCATCCGGAAGGGGAATGTCAAGGCATTGCCTGCGAATGAGTGTAATGAGAGGATCTGTCAGACGACTCCAGACATGGCCTTCCCCGTTACTGGCTTCCCTCTCCTCTAGTTTCTTTCTTACAGCTTCGGTAAGAACAGGCTTGTTCTTTTCGGAAGCAAGGCCTTCGATCAGGCCGGAAGCGAGAAAATACTCCAAGAAAGACTCTTCTAACAATGAAAGCTTCTCATAGTAATCCTTGTCGCCCTGATCCCTGGATTCACCGGAAGGAAGAACATCTGTGACGGAGAACCGTTCGACCAACAGGTCAGCAGCATCATCCCTCCCGGCGAGTTCCTGGTAAACATTCGCCATTTCGAAAACCTTGTTTACATATTGGATAGGATTGTTGTAAGCCAGATAGAGGCCATTGAGTGGGAAATGTAGGATGGATTTGACAAGGGCTCCTGTAGTCATCCTGCTGAGGATATCTTCCGGAACCTGATATGATACGAATCTAGCTTCGATCCCGGCGTTCTCCTCAGATGCATTGAACCCTGAGTCATCCTGCCATAAGATGGGATCGTCGACCCATTCCGTATTCTCGGCAACTGCCATATCCTCGCCAGACTTTGTTTCAGTCATTATTCCGGACTGGCATCCTGCCAGACCAAGGAACATCGAGGCTGTAAATAATAGAGCTGTTTTTTTCATAAGTAATAAAGATTAAGTATTACTAATCAATTGTTTAGTTAATTTGAAAACTGGAGACTATCTGTATGAACATTTTCAATGATATTCCGGTTTAATCCTCCTTCGGCACAAATGACAAGGAATTCTTTGAAGGAATAGTGATATCCAGCTCTGTACCCATTCACTTTAATTTTATATGCGCCATAATCATAGCAGGTTAAGTAATACAAACTACCATCATATGTTGTAAAAGAAGCAGAACTAGGATCGTTTGTTGAGATACAATCACATGAAACTACATACGTAATTTCAGAATTCGATGAATGGGAAATAAAGTATGTGTTTGAGACACTAGGCAAAACATATGAAGGTCCAGAGATAACAACAGAACCGTCCGGCATGGGTAGATTCTTCTCTTTGAAATACTTTAGAGACAGTATTGAGTAAGGAGAGTCAAACCAATAGTGTTCCATCAACGGCCCTGATCCCCATTTGGAGAGAAACATCCCAGAAGGAAGAACTAAAGCTGAATGATCGTCATTAGTAAAACGAACGTGGGTCGCATAGTCTTGAGTTGTCTCTTCATACAGGTCATCAGTGTAGTATTTGGAAATCTGATCTTCAAATGGGTAATAAGAACTATTGCTATTCAACCAAACACAATTCGTTGTATCACTCTGATACCAAGCATAGCTATGACAATTGTAGCGAGCGCTGGAATTACCTCTCAAAATGGCATGGGGGTATAACGAAGTAAAGTAATCGTTAATACTTTCGATTAAACTTTCGTCATAATCATTTGTAGAATAGATACCTTCAAGGGGCTTCCCAAAAGGAGTATATATCGTAATCGGACCACTGTCTCTATTAATTGTTCTGTTGGATTGAATAATAGGAAGTCTGAAACCAAAGGTGGAATCCATAAACAATAAAGATTGCAAAACAGCGGTACTAAATTGGTTAGGATTATGAGTAATATCTTCTATTTTCTTTGAGAGTGCGGTTTTAAGCTTTGTTAGATTGTTATTCAAGAAGAAGCTTTGGATACATCCAGATGAAATAAAATAGGCTAAGAAAAGCTCATCTTGATAGGGGATTTCACCGTCATCAGAAGCATTTTTATTCCTTTTTAATTGACGTGTAGGGCAAGTGTTCGCAAAAGCATTTATAAGTATTTCGGCAGCGTCTTCTCTCTGAATCAACTCTCTGTGAAGAGCACTATTGTCAATAACTTCTTTAATTGCGTGTATGGGATTATCATGGACTAGAATCAAATAGTTGAGAGGATAATATAAAAGTGATTCTACAAGGCTCTCAGTTGTCATCGAATTGGCCAGGAAATCAGAAATATCGCTTGCTTTGAATCTATTCTCTATAGGATAAATGTTACTCCATGTGTTAAAATCAATCTCATCAAGATAAACAATTCTCGATTCAGAGTTAGAATAGAATGGAGGAACATCTACGGATTTTGTGGCAAATACTGAAGGCTCTTCATTTTTTTGCGATAATAAGTTATCACTACAAGAAAAGGCCAACGATAGTGCTCCAAGGAGTAAACAAAACTGTATTTTCATAGTAAGACTAAAATGGTATTATATAAGTTTAGCGAGTAGTTAAAAAGGGGAATTCAAATTAGACGTGCAACACACTCCTAAAGTCAAAGTTAAATAACTGTTTACATTATTCCAAAGGAGTTGTCTTGTTTATAAAACAAATTCCCCAATAAACTCAAGCCCAGAAGCCGTCGTGATAAGGAGAGTATAATCTCCCTGACTGCCACTAATCGGGATTACAATTGTTCCATCGGCAGTGTCAAACACTGTTGAATAGTCATCTCCAGCCGTAGATGTTAAGGTAACATCTACAACTCCGTAGTAAGAATAACTGCCAAGTAGAACGCTTACGTTTATCTGCTCAGCATAGAAAGGAATGTACGCAGGCATACGAGGAGACCCCTGTGGAGTTGTCTCTTTAACTCCGATAAGGATACTATCCCTAGCACTGTTGCCTTCCGCAAGGGCGTTACCCGACGCAAATAACACGCTTCCTGTAATAAGAATACAAGAAGAGACTTTTAGTAGTTTCTTTTTCATTTTTGTTTGGTTTTGAGTTAAACAAAAATCACATTTCATCTCGAATTAACAAGGGAAAACATGTAACAATATTGAAAGCTCAAACCCCTAATAATCAATGGAAAAGAGAAAACCGACAGTAACAAACTCGATTTTGTTTAAGAAGAACTCTGTTTTATTTTTTACTTTTGAGTAAAACAAAGCAATGAGAAAAGTAGTATTCAATCTTACAATTCTATCCTTTCTGATATCTTCCTGTTATAATATGTATATCAGAAAGAGTCTTGACCGTGCTGAGTTATTGTTACAACAAATGCCTGATAGCTGCTTGGTCATCATGGAGTCTATTGATGTAAATGATCTGAGCACACGGGAAGAGAAAGCTCGTTATGCGTTGTTGATGAGTGCTGCCCTTGATAAGAATTACATTGACATGACATCAGACTCGTTGATAAAAGTTGCGGTTGATTATTATTCTTTTCGAGACGATCAACGGCGGAGAATGATGTCCAACTACTATCATGGCCTTGTGTTGAATAACGCGGGAGAGTATACTTCGGCGATAGTCGCTTTAGAAAAAGCAGAGAAAGACGCTCTCGATCTTGACGACCATCTTTATGCCGGGCTAATATATAGAACTAAAGGAAGTATATTTAATAAAGCCCACATTTTTCCCGCTTCATTAGAGTGTCAACAAAAAGCAATCGATCACTTTGGGTTTCTTGAAAATTCTGATTATGAGGCTTTTGCCAAGCTTGGGCTTGCCATCTGTCATATTAATAACAAGGACTATAGCATTGCTTGGAGAATACTGGAATCCATCCTTGAGGATTACAACAATCCTCAACTGAGGTCCTTATGTGAGATAAACCAAGCAAATATCCTAGTAGAATCTAACGAGTCTTTGGAAAGAGCTGTTTTTCTTTTCAAAAATGCACCAGAAAACTCTTTTGATTATTTTGACAATTTCCGCTACGCACTTGCTCTTGAAAAAAACGGACAACATGAATTTGCTGAACAACGCCTGTCTCGGGCATATGAACAATGCATAAACCAATCAGATTCTGCTACAGTTGACTTCTCTCATGCCGAAATCCTTCATCTTCGTGGAAATGACAGCGAAGCATATAGGCTGACCCGTAAAGCCGCATTTGTCCAAGACTCATTAACTCGAGTCCTGCTCCAGCAGTCTGTAAGCAACGCGCAGAGAGATTACTACAAGGCAGAGTCGCAGCTACAGGAAGAGAGGGCGAAGCGGCTGCGCGAGCGTAACCGCCTTGGCGCAGCCGCCGCCCTGCTCGCCTTAGCCCTGCTGTCCGGTGCGACGCTGTCGTACCGGAAGCGCAAGGAGCAGGAAATCAAGGAGCAGATGCTCAATCTCTCCATCGCGCAGGCGGAACTCCGCCAAGCGGAGCAGACTAATGCCTCTCTGCTGGGCTCGCTGTTCAGCGAAAAACTCCATCATCTCGACATGATCTCAGAAGACTATGTCCGCGCGGACAGCGACAAAGAAAGAATTGCCGCTTTGAGAGAGTTCAAAGAAGAGATTGCGGCCATGCGAACGGACGAAGACTTGTTCGTCTCCTTGGAAAAGGATCTGGACCGCTATTGCGATGGGGTGATGTCCAAACTCCGCACTCAGGTCCCGTCCATCAAGGGAGATAATCTAAAGCTTATCACGCTATTCTTCGCCGGGCTGCCGTACAGCACGGTTCAGTTGGTCATGAACCGGGTCTCCATTGAGAGTCTCAAGATGGCCCGATCCCGCTTCCGCAAGGAGATAAAGGCTGCGAATGCCCCAGATGAGGCGCTTTTCATGAAACTACTTGAGATGAAGGGTAACCGTTCCTTCAAATAATCAGATGTCATTCTTATCGAATCCACGATTCACATCAAGCGCATTTTCGGCCTCCTAGACACGAAAACGCGGCAGATGCGGGATCGTAATGTCGCATCTGCCGCAAAAACGGCCGTGAAATGCCGAAAGTGCGCTTGAACGGAATCGGAGCAAACATACTTCTAAATGTAAACGACACTCTGGCATTTGATAATATCTCTGATAATCAGTACCTTTGGTCTGTATACTACTATGACGAATACGATCGTGACACACACAACGACATACAACCTTCTTGACCTACCTCAACAGGAAACCGTAGGGAGCACCATCGTGATTGACCGCAAATACAGCGCAGACGGGACGAAACTTCAGGAGAAGGTGACAACGAGCGGCAGTTCCGTACTCACTCGCGATTATATCGGCAACCTGATCTACGAGAACGGCTCGCTGAAGAAGATCCTGTTTGACGGCGGCTATGTGGACATGACCGGCAGCGCTCCCGCCTATAGATTCTACCTGACCGACCACCTCGGTAGTGTACGTGTAGTCGCAGCAGCAGACGGCACCGTCATGCAGGTCAACCATTATTACCCGTACGGAGGCTTGATGACAGACCCGAGACACACCATCGCATCTTCCGTCGCTTCCGACAGCCGCTACCGTTTCATCGGCAAGGAACTGTCAGAGGAGAGCGGCGAGTACGATTTTGGCGCCCGCTATCTTGACCCGATTCCGGGTCGTTTCACAACACTAGATCCCCTGGCGGAGAAGTACTACAGTTTGAGTCCGTATGCCTATTGCGCAGGGAATCCGATAAATTATATTGACCAAAACGGAATGGACCCGATTTATGCTAAGAATTTCTGGGGCAAAATAATTCTTATTGGCGATGACGGACAAAACGGATCAAGGTCTTATTTAGTAAATGGCTCTGTAGCGAGAGAGGTGAAAAGAGTCACAAGAAATAATGACTATTATACAGGCAATTTATCAGAAAGTAAAAAAGTAATTCATATTCCCACGGGGGAAAGATTAGAAGGCATTATGCAGTCTTATGAAGACACCAAAAAATCTCAAAAAGAGAACGGTGGACATTCTAATTACGGCGAGACAAGTGTAACGCGTTGGGATGAGGGGCCTGCTGCCATGTCATTTACAGATAAAGATGGCAATCAAGGAGCTAAAGCAAGTTTGCAGATGTTTATAGTAAATGGAAAGAACATAATGCCTTCAAATGCTTCCAATGTTGAAATGTGGTGGCATATTCATCCAAAGGCAAAAGTAAACGGAATTTCGTTAGGTAATTCCACTCCTTCGGAGGCTGATTTTCGTGGCCAAAGAACGATGACAAATAGAGGTTACAAGGGGAATACGTTTGTTATCGGTGTTAGAAGTGGAACAGTAACGTTTTTTGATAAAGACTCTGTTTTAGAAACAGTTAAATGGAACGATTTTTTAAGAATGGGAGGGCAACAATTATGAGACGTGCTCGTTCGATAATTGAATTCCTTTTGGTCTTAGTTTCCATAGCGTCATGCTCTGTAATGCAAATCAAAAGGACACAAGATTTAACTGAAAGGCTCGTGAAATCTTTATATCAAAAAAACGGAAATGCGTTTTATTTATCTTCCACACATGCTTCATTCTCAACAGTTTGGACACATACTGAAGATATGGTCATTGTTTACAGGTTACAAAAAGGAAAAAGAAAACAAATGCTGTCTTTTATGGAGAAAGGCATTGTACAATTTGCGAAAATTGATCCCGAGGATATTGAAAAGGAACTATATCAGAAATGCGCTTTGGAATTAGACGGAGATGTTTTTGGATTTATAATTAATGTTGACGGAAATATGCTCAGTGAAGATTATGCCATTGACATACAATGCATGAAACAAAGTCAGTATGAATCTGAATTCTTAGGCACAATTAAAAAGGACATACAAGAATACAAGTTGTGGAACATTAATGATTAGCACAACGCGTCCTTAATCTGTTAGTTATGAATGCATTAAAACCGTTTTGCGCTTTTGTTGTATTCTTTATAGCAACGACAGGATGCTTGAGAAATCGAGAATCAAGCCCAAAGGCGTTAAGTGAAGAACCGGATTCTTTGATAAGAGTTGAGATTTATTATGATGGTGATATCTGTCCATGGACAACAGACCGACTTGTGTCTGGGGATGTTAGCGATTATGTTTGTAACGGGAAATGGGTTACATATGTTGATGAAGCTGGTAATGAGTCCATGAGATTTGAAGAGTCAAAAGCATCATTAATTAGTATACAGGATAAATTGAATCTTTTAGAGTTCCAGATGTCACTAGAGAAAATGGCACCGATGTCTCAAACACAAAGAAAGATTGATTGCTGATTTGGAGTGCTATTATTCTATCCTAAAAGAATTGATACTCTTGCTGTTGGTATATACCCGGAAAATCCTCTTACGTTAAATGGGATTAACTATAACAATCCTAAAATACTAAGAATTGTTACACGGATTATCTCTGAACATGATTTCGCCTGGACATCCATAATAGAACGTGCATGTTCAGATGATATCTTAAAAATGGTTCTCGGGGATTAGATTTCGTGGTAGCTAAGACTCTCTAAAAAAGAGAATTGCAGTTTGCGCCGCGGCTTATATGCCGCGGCGCTTTTATCAACCCTCTTACCTCGCGGCTATTTCTTCCGTCAGTAGGGTTAGATTAGAGAACATACCTTTTGTCAAGTCGTATAATTCTTGCGTGTCAACTTGTTCGTAAGTAGCTTGACACTGTCTATCGCAATGTTAATAACGGCCGCACAACCAAACAAAATGAAAAAAAAGAGGTTGCTAAAGTCTCCTATCGTGCGGCCGTTAAACGTCCGGACACGAAAAAGGCATAGGGTACTCCTGTGCCGTTCTTGAGGCTCTGGAAAGCCCTGTCTCCGTCAAATAATCAGATGTCATTCTTTTCGAATCCACGATTCACATCAAGCGCATTTTCGACCTCCTAGACACGAAAACGCGGCAGATGCGGGATCGTAATGTCGCATCTGCCGCGAAAACGGCCGTGAAACGCCGAAAGTGCACTTGCACGGAATCGGAGCCAACATGCTTCTAACTTAAAAAACACCCGGACATTTGATAATATCTCTGATAATCAGTACCTTTGGTCTGTATACTACTATGACGAATACGATCGTGACACACACAACGACATACAACCTTCTTGATCTACCTCAACAGGAAACCGTCGGGAGCACCATCGTGATTGACCGCAAATACGCCTCAGACGGTACAGTCATGCAGGTCAACCATTATTACCCGTACGGAGGCTTGATGATCGATCCAAGGCACACAATTTCCTCAACCAACGCTTCCGATAGCCGCTACCGCTTCACCGGCAAAGAACTGTCAGAAGAAAGTGGCGAATACGACTTTGGCGCCCGTTATCTCGACCCGATTCCCGGCCGCTTCACGACCATTGATCCCCTCGCGGAGAAGTACTACAGTTTGAGTCCATATGCTTATTGTGCCGGGAATCCAATGACTTTTATAGATCCAACAGGGGCTTTTATTTCAACTCATACCGATTTTTATGGAAACGTTATATTTGTAAAAGACGATGGAGATAATGGAGTATATCGTCATCCCGGTAACACGGTTCAGGCACGTCAACATTTTATTTCAGAATACTCGTTAACAAATACCTCTGCCGGAGGAGATTATATGGGAGAATCATTGCATTCTCTTAGCTTTGCAGATATGAATTTCTACCATAAAACAGGATCCGTAAAGGCTGCGGAAGATATGATAATCACTTTTTATAGTAAAGACTTGACATGGGCGACGGAAGCAGCAATGGCTTCTAATCCCGGAGTCCTTGAATATGCAAAAAAAGCCAAACCCGGTGGGATTTGGGATTTAAAATCAAAACATCGGACAGGTTCCTTGCTATTTGGCAAGTACGCATCACCAAGAGATGCCGGCAATTTCTTAGCAGGGATGTTTTCTGCTAGCAAAGGTCATCTTTCTGGAATAATAGACTATGGATACGGAGTATTTAATGCTAGCGGTAATAATACTGTCAAATCTGCTGGTATAGTTTTTTTAAACTTGGTTGCACATCCTTCAATAAAAACAGCTATTTACGAACATTACAAAAACGAAGGCGAAGATGAACTCTCCAAAAAAGTCCAACTTCTTGGCGAAGAGTATTATAGACAGAATTACTAAGGGCATGTATTTGGTGGCCTTTTTTACTTTGGTTTCATGTTCTCCGCACTCCGAAGATTATCGGGAAATATATCGTTCTTCGTCGCTCTCGATAGAGTGGAGACTAGATGATTCGAAATGTGTATTAATTGCATCTAAGAATGGAGAACACATTGACTCCATTGTCTGCCATTATAAGGACTGGCCTAAAGAGCATTTCTTTAAGCTTTATGATGATATTGATACCGTTTATGTCAGTGGGCTTCATTGGAGCAGAGAGCATCCAGTAGATCAAAAGGTGTTCATTATTTTAAGCGAACACAAAACAGACTCATCTTTTTATGGCAAAGACAAGTTTATCTTTAACAAGCTGTCTTCTTTAGAAGGGGATTTGTTTTTTTTCGAAGTTCCTAAGAATTAAAACATACAACTAAATGAAAGCTGTTTTCAGGGTCGGATTTACACCCTTGTTTATCCTTCTTTGCTTATTTGTCAGTTGCTCTCCAAAGAAAACTGCTTCCTATTTTCTCGATGGAAAAACAATTATCAGAGAGGAGACGAAAAGTCTCTCTGTTTTCTCCATTTTTGAGAATGGAGAAAAACTAGATGAAGTAACCTGGAAGCATGAAAAACCACCTTTTGAGGACTCTGGAACATTATTCAGTTTGTACTGGGACAAAGACACCGTTTATATCGTCGGGAACGATCAATGGTATAAACACAATACGTCACAGCATAATGTCTTCAAGATTGTTCTGGATGACGAATTAGACCCGTTTTTTAATGGTGGTGACTTTGGTTTGATTTCCAAATGTGACAGCCTTCAAACAGAGGGACGACACTATCTTCTCTTGAATGCTTTTGAAACTGAATGCCGTTTCAATCACTTCGATGGCTTAAATCCTATCCTTATTCGGGCTACTTACAAAAAAGGAAAGCAATCCTTCTCGAATTATTAGTTTCAGTAAAGACAAAGATATAATTGACAAAAAACGCCTTTCTTGAACTTTTTGCTGGCGTCACGGTTTTTTAATCCGTGGCGCTTTTTCTTTGCCGCGATCTATTCTAGTATAATCTGATGGAATCGGATAATGGTGGGAACGAGATGATCACATATATAGCAGGGCTTAATGAAATAACGGCCGCACAACCAAACAAAATGAAAAAAAAGAGGTTGCTAAAGTCTCCTGTCGCGCGGCCGTTAAACGTCCGGACACGAAAAAGGCATAGGGTACTCCTGTGCCGTTCTTGAGGCTCTGGAAAGCCCTGTCTCCGTCACAGGTTCCCCTATGCCTAAGGCATAAGGGAATCCTAATGAACGGACAGAGACTAAAATTTTCCAGATTTCAAGAATGTCCGTCAAAAAGATTCCGTATAGGATATCGTTTTGTTACTTATGTTGCTGACGCAAAGATACGTAAATAAAATCGAAAAACATCTACGATTAGTATCAAGCGCATTTTCGGCCTCCCAGACACGAAAACGCGGCAGATGCGGGATCGTAATGTCGCATCTGCCGCAAAAACGGCCGTGAAATGCCGAAAGTGCACTTGCACGGAATCGGGACACGCGGGCTTTTGACAGGATATCTCACCAGGGGGTCACTTTGCAACGGGATTTCCATATCCATCCACACAAGACTCCGATCCCTCAATTATGGTGTTCTTTGAGACACCAGGCTCGTTTAGGAATTGCCGTCTAGTGGAGGATAGCGCAGTACCATATCCGCTGACACTGCTGAAAGAAGACTGCAGGATATCCATATTCAATGCTATCTCCAGACGGGCTATCGTCTCCAGAGTCATATTACTGCTCCCTTTGAGCAAGGTTGAAACATATTGCTGGGAGCATCCCATACGCTGGGCCAACTGCACCTGTGTCATTGACTGCTCATCCATTGACTCCAGCACTCTCAAGGCAATCATTCGAGAGTACTTTAGCCAGAATGCGTTGTCTCTGCGCCACTGAGCATCCTCCCTCCATCGGGATTGAATCGGCGATTCATTGGCCTTGAAATAATCAATTGCTTTGCTCATTATTATAATCAATTAAACTGTCAACATCAAAAATTCCGTTGTCTATCAAAAAATTCCTTACATGCTCCAATTTCGCAAGTTCTGCCAAAGTATGGCTTCTTTCCATCATCTTAGCAGTCAACTTTATCGCGCCTCCAGTGACCAAATAAACACCCGGCTCCATCTTAATGGCATATATCCTTAACCAAGAAGGATGGTTTCCGATACCATAATCTTTAGCTTTTTCTTTCCCGAGAGAGATTTCTGCATAACGACTGTTCTCTAAATGTCGAAACAATAAATCCAAATCTGCGTCGGGAGAGAGATCAAGCATCAGGCATTCTAATTGTGACGCTTCATCAATGGTTTCCATAACTGCCTGATATACATCAGTAATCCTAAAGAACGATGACAAGTCTGATAAATTATTCTGAAAGAATGATTTAAGCCAGCCTATGTCAAACCATTGAGAGAATAGCGCATCAAAACAATTGTCTTTCTCCCCGTCATATATCACCGCCCATAATCTAGCATCCTCAAGTATTCTCACAAATTCCATAGCAAAAGTTTTTACAAATATAAAACAACTTTTATATTGTACAACCTTTGTATTGTGTTTTCACAAAGTTAAGTACCTACGAGTGTTGTCCCTTATCCGACACTGCAGAATCCGCCTGGACACTATTTCCAAGGTTCTTACCTTTATCAGGCGGCAGCGGAGGCACTCACGCCGACGTAGAGGGCGACAATGCCGATGAGAATGACTATCAGGGCGAGTAAGGTGAGGAGGTAGTACCAGCCGGTCTTTACAGTAAGCCCAAGACTCTTTTTCCATCCAAGGCCGAACAGTTGGGCATAGTCGATAGCCAGAAGGACAGCCATGAGGCCGACGCCGATCTCGCCCTTTTCTTCAACGGCAAAGAACAGGGAGAAGAACATGAAGAAACAGAACTGGCATAGGACATAGGTGGCCGTGGCCGCGCAGGCCGATTTGTTCATATCCTTCTTTCTCAGGGCAAAGCACATCGCGATCCAGAGCAGCAGGAACTGCCCGAGGAACAGGTAGATGCCCTGGCTTCGCAGAGCGTTTTCAACAGCCGCAAGCGAAGCCTTCGCCGGTGTGTCGACCCTCTCGGGATGCTTGTCCAGGCTCAGGAGCTCTACGATATCCATGATCTTCACGACTTTAACCGCCGCCTGCTGTCCGATGAGATCTGACTCCGACAGGGAATCAGCAGGATTGGTTTGCGCAGTTGACACCACCAGCACGGAGTCCCTGGCGGCTCTTGAGGCCGAATTGGCTTCCGGGTGATAGCTTGAATACTCCGGATTGACTATGGCCGAGATGAGGGCGAAGAAGGCATAGAAGATGATCAGGGATGTCAACGGGGCCAGATACCTCTCGTGCTGTCCCTTGATGTAGTCCCGGATCATGTATCCCGGGCGCAGCAGGAGGTGCACGAAAGTGCGCTTCGCGTCATCGTTGAGGAAGGGGATGGTGTCGAAGGCCCCCTTGTAGAAATCCCCTTTACGGGATCTGGAGCGAGACTTCGACCATGGCATGAAACCGAGTTTCTGCCATATCGCGAATGCCCTGAGGCGGACTTTCAATCTATGCTTGGACATGGTAAATCTGCTAACTCATTCCGCGCTGGCGCTTGATGGTCTCGTAGGCGTCCTGGATCTGGCGGAACTTCTCTTCGGCGGCTTTCTGCACCTCCGGGCCGAGGGACGCGACCTTGTCCGGGTGGTTCTTCATCGCCATACGGCGGTACGCGCTCTTGACCTCGTCGTCGGTGGCGTTGGGGGAGATGCCGAGGACGGCATAGGCGGACTCGTCCGTCTCCTTGTAGAACATCGCGATGACGGAATTGATGTCCGAATTGTTCAAGCGGATCACTGCTCCGATGGCCTCCAGGACAGACTTCTCGGACTTGCTGAAGTTCCCGTCGGCGGTGGCGATCTGTACCAGGTAATGGAACAGCTGCAGCCGCTGGGAATAGTTCATGTTGTCGGCTATCTGGGGGCCGACGGAGTAGATGTTGACCTGCTGGCGGTTGAATCCGTCCAGCATGCGCATCGCCTCGTCTACGACGGAATCGCCGAAATTGCGTCGGATGAATTCGCGCACGCAGTTGAGCTCAGACTGCGAGACCTGGCCGTCGGCCTTGATAACGGCCGACGACAGGACCATAAGGCTGACGAAGAAGCTGTTGCGCTGCTCGGTGGTGGAATAGCCCCGGCCGCCGGTCGACGTGCGGTACCCGCCCGTCTGCTGCTGATAGCCGCCCGGGCGGCCGGTGTAACCGCCGTAGCCGCCAGTACCGTATCCGCCACCCGAACCATATCCTCCTGTTCCTGAGCCGTCGCCCGGCAACTGTCTGGCGACATCTATGAACTTTTCAACGGCTGATCCCAGGAAGTATCCTAGCAGGGCTCCTATGGGCCCGCCGGATACCCAACCCAGAAGACCACCTATCCACTTTGCTGATCCCATTAATTATTTGTTTAGCCAATTCATTCTCAAAATCCGGTCCACAGCCGCCCGACTGACATAATGGCGCATCGTGCACCATAGGGCAGAGCTCAGGCAAATGCGATGGCCACCGGTACGTGATTTGTAAAAGTTTGACAATTAATGGAATAAGCAAAAGCTCCCTTGCAGTTTTCGCTAGGGAGTTTTTGCTTATTCATCAGATTATCAATAATTTATAAAACACGCTGCTATTTGAGAGCCTCCGGGTCGTTGTAGCGGATGTTGACACCGAAGTCGGTGACGACGCGGTTGAGATTGCCGTTGGAGTGGTCCTCGACGCCCTTGCGCTTGCCGGAGAGGACCTCCTGGGCCATCTTCTTCTCGTCAAGGACTCGCTGGAGAGTCTCGGGATTGTCTCCGTGATAGTGGCCGGGATAAAGCTTCTCGATGCCGTTCTTCTGCATGTATTCCGCTGCGCGAGTGCAGGTGTTGATCAACGTGCTGAAGGGGCCGGAGAAGAGCAGCAGGTTGGTCGAGCCGAAGGCGTCGCCGCTGAAGCCGTAATGATGGTCCTTGTCGAAGAAGGTGACGGACCCGGCAGTGTGGCCGGGGGTGTAAAGCACCTCGATCTGACGGCCACCGAGGTCAAAGACCTGGCCGTCCTCGAGGTGGTTGACCTTGCCCTCGTAGCGGCGCAGCATGGATTCGTCGGCAGGATGCACCCAGACCTCCGGGAAGCAGCCGATGCCGCCGATATGGTCGCCATGGCCGTGTGTAAGTGCCATGATCACAGGCTTGTCGGTCAGTGCGGCAACGAGCTTGTCGAGGTGGCTTACGCGTGAGCCGGCGTCGATGACAAGGACCTTGTCGTTACCTTCGACGACGTATATGGATTCGTTGTAGACAAGATGGCCGTTGCCTTCCCAGGTATGCTCGTCGATCTGGCGGAAAACGACATCCTGGTCGCGGAGGACGAACTTCTCAGCGTAATTGCCGCGATACTTCTCAGCCTGGTCGGCACTCCAGGTGACGATGGCGGTACCGTTGCGGAAATAGGTCTCAAGGCCGTTGCGGCCGAGGTTTGAAGGTTCAGTGGCGGCAGTGCCGGTCTCCATCTGATTGACAAGTTCCTGCATCTCGCGGATATAGTCCATTCCAAGCTCGCGGCCCTTGGGCAGATTGAGCCAGTCCTTCTGCCAATAATGGCCGCCATACACCTGGAGTTTGTCAAGGTTGACTCCGTTCTCCGGGTCCTCAAGCCACTCGACCAGATGCGGGACGGCAGAGACATAGTTGTAGAATCCGTCTTCGTTGAAGATCCACACTCCGTGGCCGGAGCCTATGGCGTCACCGGTGAAGAGGAGGTCATGTCCCTTGAGGAAATAGACCACCGAACCTACGGTATGGCCGGGGACGGCTATGGTCTCGACCTCCATGCCGCCGAGGTCGAAGACCTTACCTTCGCGGATGAATTCGCGGCGATCCTCGGGGATGCGGTCCGCGAAGCGGGCGAAGTCCTGCTGGGGCAGCGCGAAGCGCGTGCCCGGCAGGTCCAGCATCGCGGGCAGCATGCCGGTGTGGTCGCCGTGACTGTGCGTGAACGTGACAGTCACGGGCTTGCCTCCGGCACGCTCGGTAATGATGGCGCGCAGCGACTCGTCGGCATTGTCCGCCCAGTCGATACGGTTGGAGAGGTCTATGACAAGGGCTTCATTCTCACCGACTATCAGATAGATGTCCGAGCAGTTGTTGAAATGCGTCTTGTTGCCTTCGGCATCGAAGGACTCGCCAGCCGGATTGGCGGCGTTGTAGTCCTGGATGTGATAGACGTTGTCCTCGATGACGGAGACGGTGTACGGTCCGACTTCGACGTCCTTGGGACCGCCGCAGGAGGCGATGATGGCCGGGACTATAGCAGCCATGAAGGTTTTCAAGATGTGCCTGATATTCATATCGTAAAAGGTCTGGTTTATATAATGTAGGGAACAAGGACAAATTTAGTCTTTTTTTCGAACGATTGTCTATTTCCTCCATAAATCCCGGGGAAATAGCTAACTTTGGGACTTGCAGGAGTTATCCTGCATCACTAAAACCGATAATGATGAAACATTTCTTTATTTGCATCGCAGCATTGCTGGCCTCTTTGGCCATATCATTCGCACAAACCCCTGAAGAAATCATCGGCCGCATGGATGCCGAAATGGCCAAGGCCGATCAGATGGGCATGACCATGACCATGGACCTCACCATTCCCATCCTCGGCAAAATCTCTTCCATCATCAAGAGCTACGGAGAGAAGGCCAGCACCGAGGTCAACTACAAGGACAAGAAGGAATACATTTGGATGGACGAAACCACTACCTGGACCTACGATCCTGAAAAGAACGAGATCGAGATCGACAACCGCAAGCCTTCTGACTCCAAGTCCAACGACGACAATGCCGAAATGCTCAAGGGCATCACCGACGGCTATGATGTGACCATGACCAGGGAGACCGACAGCGCATGGTACTTCGACTGCAAGAAATCCAAGTCCAACACCAAGAAGGATGATCCCAAGAAAATGTCGCTGATAGTAGCCAAGGGCACCTACATGCCCCTCGACCTCACTGCCAAGATGAAAGGTGTCACCGTCTCCATCAGGAACGCCTCCATCGGCGTGTCCGAGAAAGAGGTCACCTTCGACGCTTCCAAGTTCCCTGGCGCGACAGTCAACGACAAGCGGAAGTAATGTCTGACGGGAACGAATTACTGATTCTCGTAATCATTTTCGTTGCGGCGCTCGTAATCGTATGGGCGCTGACGCACGTCATCGTGACGCTGCGCTGGAAGGGCCGCACGCTGCAGGCGCTCTCCGAGAAGAAAGTCGAGGAGGCGCTGCGCAAGCAGCAGGCCGAAAGCCTGCAGCAGCAGATGGCGTCCGTGCGGGCCGAGATGACCGCCCGCACGGAGGAGATACTGCGCGCCCGCGAGGAGGAGCTGAGCCGCAAGGCCCGGGAGACCTTCGAGGGCATCAGCGGCGGGCTCTCCCGCGACCTTTCGGCCATGAAGGACGCCTTCGAGGCCGGCAAGAAGGCGCAGGCGGAGGACGCCGCGACGCTGCGCGAGCGCTTCGACGCGGCGGTCCGCGACCTGGAGGCGCAGAGCCGCGCGATCGGCGGCAAGGCCGACAGGCTCGCCGACGCCATGCGCGGCCAGAAGAAGCTCCAGGGCTGCTGGGGTGAGACCGTCCTCGCTAACCTTCTCGCAGCTGAAGGCCTCGTCGAAGGTCGGGACTACGACAAGGAATCTACCCTGCGGGACGAACTGGGATTCGCCCTTTTGGGAGAAGACTCAGAGAAGCGTATGCGCCCGGACTTCATCCTCCACCTGCCGGACAACAATGACATCGTGATCGACGCAAAGGTCTCACTGTCCGCTTTCAGCGACTATGTGGAATCCGAGGACGCAGATGTCAGGGCTGGCGCGGCCCGGCGCAACGCGGAAGCGGTGCGCGAGCAGGCGAAGCGCCTCGCCCGCAAGGGCTACGAGCGCTACTTGCGGCCGGGCCGCCGGATGCTGGACTACGTCGTGATGTTCGTCCCGAACTACCCGGCGTTACAGCTGGCGTACACCGAAGACCCTGCACTCTGGCGGGACGCCTACGCGCAGGGGGTGCTGATCACCAGCGAGGAGACGTTGATGCCTTTCCTCAGGATGATATCCATCGCCTGGACCCACGTCGAGCAGGTCCGCAACCAGCAGCAGATCATCGCCTCCGCACAAATGATGATAGACCGCGTAGCCGATTTCGCCAAAGCCCATGCGGAAATGGGCAACAAACTCAAAGACGCTCAGGAATGCTACGACCGCTGCGCCGACAAGCTCAAGGACTCAGGTCGCAGCATCGTCCAGTCCGCCCGTCAGATCGTCAAGCTCGGCGTCCCCGCCAATCCCAAAAAGCCGTTGCCGGAGGAATAGCCGGCTGTTTCATCCCGTCTCCCGTCACCCGCCTCCGTCCTCCTTCCCTCTTTCCCACTCCCTTCCCGCCACCTTCTTTCTCCCCTGCATCCTTTCCCCACGCATTCACTCCATTTCGCCGTGCAATGCAACACATTGATTATTAGACAATAACGAATAATCCCTGTCCCAAAAATTGGACAGGGATTATAATTAATACATTGTAAATCAACCCTTTACACTGCACACATCCAACTGGGGAGGGGGCGTTATTCAGCCGGAGCTTCGGCCGGGGCGGGGGCGGGCTCGGCGGCGGGAGCCGCAGCAGCAGCCGCCACGGGCGCAGCCTCAGGCTCCGCGGCGGGCTCGGCTACCTGCTCGACCTTCGGCTTGCGCTCGATGCCCATGAACTTCAGGTTGTTGGTGAAGTAACCTACGGCGAAAGCGACGACCAGCAGGAAGATCAGCCAGCGGAGGATACGCTTCCAGAGCGGAGGACGCATTGAATACGGATCGGCGACATGCACCTTCGGATACTTGGCCACGGAGGTCAGAGTCTTGCCAAAGAGGATGTTGACCAGGACCGAAGAGTTGACAGCCCAGCCGTTGGCATTGAGGACCGGTCCGAGGTTGCGCTTGCGGAGCTTGCGCCATGCGATGAAGCAGGCGGGACCGGAGATGATAAGCATCAGTACGGCTATCAGGATCAGCCACTTCCACCAGACCAGGCCCTTGAGGGCGTTGACAATGATGGCCAGGACGCCGGCAACGGCAGCTATGGCCATTGTCACCATGGCTGCGATACCAGCGAACTTGGCGACATCGAACGGGGCGGCCTTGGTGGCGGCATTTACTCCATCTGCAGGTTTGTTGGTCGCGTTGTCCGAAATGTTGGACAATGTACTCATTCCCTTGGCATCCTTGTCGGCAGCAGACTTGTCGATCTTGTCGGAGATGAACTTGCCGAACTTGCGGTAAGGGCTCCAGAAGGCCTGACGGACGCTGATGGGATTGTCGACGACCTTGGTGATGACGGCATCCCAGTCCTGACCGTCACGGTCATAGAACACACCGTTCTTGCCCGGACGGAGGTTGCGGATGCTGCCGGCAGTCATCAGGGCCACGATGTCCATCGTACCGGCCTTTACCTTGGATGTACAGGTACAGTAAAGGAGGAACATGCCGCTGAGTGCGGCCACATCGGCATGCTTGCCCATATCAGCGACGCGGATACAGAGCTCACAGCAACGTTCGTCGATATAGAGCTTACCGGCATCGAACACTGCGAGCTTCTCCGGATCACGGGTATAGAAATCGCTGAAGATCACGTAGTTGTTCAGAAGCTTGGCGAAATGCGCATAGTAACGGACGAGCTTGCAGACCTCATCGATACCGTTGGCTTCCTCCTCCTGGGCCTTGTCGGAATCGAGGAGGGCGAGGAGGGCCGGCTTGCGGTCGGCCGCGAGCAGGGCCTTGACCTCGTCAAGGCCGAGCGGCTCGACCTCGGCGCCGGCCTTGGCGGCCTTCCAGGCGTTGTACGGAGCGAGGCCGGCCACGACCTCGTTCCACTCGGCCTCGGTCACGCCCTTCTTGTCCGCGAACGCGGGCACGAGGGCCTTGACCGTATCGACGGCCGCCTTCCAGGCGGGGTTGATGCCCGTGAACGGGAGCACCTGGTCCTTGGACGGGCGGGCTATCGGATACTCGGCGATCTGGGCCTCCTGGTCGGCGAGATTGCCGCCGGCGATGGCGACGATCTTCTCGACGTCGACATCCACGGCGGGGGCGGCTGCATCGTCGAAGGCGATGAGCTTGCAGCGCATGAAGAAGTCCTGGACTTTGGCGTTGACGGCCTCGACGGCGGCGTTAACCGCCTCGGTGTCGGCACCGTACGGCATGGCCTCGGCCCCGGCCGCCTGCCAGGCGGCGTACGCCTCGGCCGCCTCGAAGAACTTCTCGACCAGCTCGGCGGTGATGCCGGGCTCGCCGCTGCGGTCCTCGACAGAGCCGACCGCCTCGATAACCTGTCCGATGACTTTCTTGATATCTTCGTCATCGGAAGAAACGGCGGTGATGACTCCGTCGCCGTTGAACTTGGTACCGGCAAATATCTTGGTGGTGTCCTCGATGTCTTCGAGGGCTATCTCTTCCTTGTCCAGGCCGAGATACTCCAGGACACGCTTGGCAGAATCGTAAAGCTTCTGTCCCGCTTCGTTACCCGTGTCGATCAGGGCAAGCGGAAGGGCCTTGCGGCCTTCGAGAATGGAATTGCGGTCCTTGATGACCGTCGTCAGCCATTCGGCGGCGGAGACAACTTCAGGGACACGTATCTTCCCGTCGGCATCCGTATCCAGTAGCTCCAGTGTCTTGCCGTCGAACTCCAAGCCCTTGGTGGGGCAGCTGAGAACCGTCCAGAGCTTCTGGTCCAGCTCTCCGAGATGGGCGAGGTCCTCGCCGCTCGCAATCTTGACCCTGACCACTCCACCTACGGAGCAGTACTGCCAGTTGTATTTGCTTTTGTCTTCCATGATGAGAGAGAGTTTGCTTGATTCGTAAAGATACGAAAAAACTTTCAGGATGCCCACAGGGGCACCCTGAAAATCAATCTGAAACACCGAAAACTGTCTACGGAAGACAGTTGCTCGGCCTATTTCGTCTTCAGGACGACGTCGGCCCTGGTCTCGAAGGCTCCGCCATACCAGCTCTTATCACCTTTCTTGGTACGCTTGACTTCAGGCGTCGCTTCCGTTTTCTCGAATTCACCGCCATTAGCTTCGCCGTCGATATCCTCGAAAACGATGGTCACTTGATGCGGAGCATCGAAAACGCTCCTCGTCAGCTCATAGGATCCGCTCGCGTCAGTAAAAACCGTATCGGACTCGAACCAGTCGTTCTGGTCATAGATGACATTGGGGGTATTCTCATAATGCCTGTGCTGCTTCACAGCCACCTGTATGCCTTCGACGGGCTTTCCGGTGTTGTCCTTCACAGTTCCGATGGCCTTGAAGTCGGCATGCGGTTCTCCGTACATGCATACTCCTATTCCCAGCCATTCGCAGGAAGAGAAGCCCAGCAAGCCGAGTGCTGTCGCTGCAAGGGATCTGAAAATGCTTTTTACTTTTGTATTCATATCTGTGACATTTTTTGCATCAAACATTGGACCAGCCGGCCGTTTTCATCGCGGAGGTGCATACCGTTGCCGCGGCAGTACTTCCAATATCGACAGTCGGCGCATTCATCCTTCTTCATCCAGCTGCGGTCGCGGTAGGACTGGTACTTATTCTTCCATACATCGAGGAAATCATCCTTGTAGATATTGCCCTGCACATAGTCCGCGCGGATGCTGGGACAGGCGGAGATCGACCCGTCGGCCAGGACGGAGCCGACGGTCACGCCCGCCTCGCACATATAGAACTGGTCGCGGACATCCCCCTCATAGTTGCCCAGGAAGCCTTCGCAGGCGAAAGAGGTCTTGATGCGGCCTTCCTTGCGGGTGGCCTTGATGAAGTCCATCAACTGCCTGAGTTCAGCCCCGTCGAGAAGGAGTTCCGGATCGCCGGCTGCCCGGCCGACCGGGAATATCGTGAACAGCCGCCAGGCCTTCAGGCCGAGGCTGATGAGATATTCCTTCAAGGCCGGCAGTTGGGGAAGGCTGCGCTTGTTCACGCAAGTGACCACGTCGAATTCAATTTCACCCGAGTCGATAACCATCTTAATGGCTTCGGAGGCTTTCTTGAAAGTCCCTGGACGGCCGCGCATCCAGTCATGGACCTCGCCGAGGCCGTCCAGGCTGATGGTCATCGAACGCAGGCCGCTGGCCAGCAGGCTGGCGTAGCGCTCAGGCGTGAGCGCCAGGCCGTTCGTGACCATCCCCCAGGGGAATCCCCGCTCATAGATCACCCGGCCGCAGGCCTCGAGGTCCTTACGGACCAGAGGCTCCCCGCCGGTGATGTTCACCATCACCTTATGCGGATCACACTCACGAGCAACCGAATCCAGCGCCATACAGAAGTCCTCCACCGGCATGTCCTTGACCGTAGACTGTACATGGCAGTCGCTGCCGCAATGCCTGCAGGACAGGTTGCAGCGCAGCGTACACTCCCAGAACAGCTGCCGGAGCTCATGCTCCCCGACAGCCTCGTCCTGCAGTCTACTGACTATGTCCAGCGCTATCCTGCGCTTCAGTTTCAGCGGTTCCATTCAGTTCCCGTTATTTCCAACAACCGACATTATAACTCCGTCCCCGCCGGAATCCTGCACAAAAATACGAAAAATCCACTCCCCAAACCCTATTTTCACATCCCTCCGAGCAAGAATACACCCAATACCCCCACCAATAATAAAATGAAGGACAATCCGTGTGGGAAAATGCCCAAAACCCGCACGGGGAAAGGAGAATAATAGCTCCGTGCGAGAAAGTGTCCGATTTCCACACAGACAGGAAAATAGACAATCCGCATGAGAAAATGGCCAAACCGGCGCAGGTGGAAGCGAAAAGGCGTCAGTCGGGGCTGACGTACGCAAGGGTGGCGACAGAGATCCGGGTCGGGAGAGGGAACGCCTGCCTGAGCACGGCACGGCAGGCGTTCAAGGTCGACCCGGTGGTAAACGTGTCGTCAACCAGGAGGATATGGGCTGCAGAGCATAATGCCTTTATATCGCAACCTGCGTGGGTTCCCTGCAGGTTACGGGCAAGGGTGAAGGCGCCGTGGACATTGGCCGCCTTGGCCGCCATGGGCAGGCGGACCTGGGAGCGGGTGCGGCGCGAGCGGCGGAGGATGTCCGTGCGGAGCTCGGCGCCAAGCGCGGAGGCGAGCTCGCGCGCGATCACCTCCGCCTGATTGTAGCCGCGCCGCCATTGCCGCGCCCAATGCAGCGGCACCGGGATGACGACGTCCACGTCGGCGAACTGCGGCGAGGCAGCCAGGCGTTCGCCCAACATGCGGGCGAAATGCCGCCCGGCCGCGAGTCCGCCTTCATACTTCAGGTGCCAGGGGATATGGCGGTAGTCCGAGGAAGAATTGTAGAAGAACAACGCCGCGGCAAAGGCATACGGCTCGTGCCGGCGGGAAGACGTTTCGGCTGGATCTGCCTCCGGCTGGCCATTCAGGCACAAAACAGGTGTTTTTGTGCTTGAATCAGCCGACAACGGCCCAGACGAGCACAAAACTGGCGGATTTGTGCTCAAAGGGTCAGGAAAAGAGCAATCCGAGCACGAAAACGACGAATCTGTGCTTAAATGGCCACGCCGAGAACAATCCAAGCACAAAACTGGCGGATTTGTGCTCAAACGATCGGGAAAAGAACAATCCGAGCACGAAAACGACGAATCTGTGCTTAAATGGCCACGCCGAGAACAATCCAAGCACAAAACTGGCGGATTTGTGCTCAAAGGGTCAGGAAAAGAGCAATCCGAGCACGAAAACGACGAATCTGTGCTTAAATGGCCACGCGAAGAGCGATCCGAGCACAAAAATGACAAATCTGTGCTCAAAGGGTCGGGAGAGGGGCGATCCGAGCACAAAACGGGTAAAACTGTGCCTGAGCCGGAGGAGGAATCGAGGTCCTCCTGGATGCGGGCGTTGAATTTGTCAGCCATGGGATTGCGGGAGAGTTGCCAGTAGTGCGTGAAGGGGAAATCAGCCATGCAGGGCAGGCAGAGGAAACGCTCGCGAAGGGTGAGCGGACGTTGACAGACGATGCAGCGGCGCGGCATTGCCAGATCGAGCAATGCCGTGCCGGCATCCCGCAAGGAGATGCTGGTAAAGATGGAGTCCATCGCGGATTCTTAGCTCAGATCAGTGGCTGGCAGGAACTGGCAGTAACGGGCGGTGGTAAGCCAGGGCTAGCAGTTCATGCCGCCGCAGCAGTGGATGACCTGGCCGCTGACATAGGAGGAGAGGTCACTCGCGAGGAAGAGGGCCACATTGGCCACATCCTCGGGAGTGCCGCCGCGCCGGAGCGGGATGGTCTTGACCCACTGCTCGCGCACGTCGTCAGGCAGTGCCGCCGTCATGTCCGAGATGATGAAGCCCGGGGCGATGCAGTTGGCGCGGATGCCGCGCGGTCCCATCTCCTTGGCGATGGACTTCGTGAGGCCGATCAGGCCGGCCTTCGAGGCTGAATAATTGCACTGTCCGGCATTGCCAGACACGCCGACGACCGACGACATCGAGATGATGCATCCGCCACGCTGGCGCGCCATGACAGGCGTCAGGGCATGTATGAAATTGAAGGCCGACTTGAGGTTGACCGTAAGGACGGCATCCCACTGCTGCTCGCTCATGCGGAGCATGAGGCCGTCCTTGGTGATGCCGGCATTGTTGACCAGTATGTCGATGCGTCCGAATTCCTTCAGTATCTCTTCCACGACGGCGTGGGTCTCGTCGAAAGAGGCGGCATTGGATGCATAAGCCTTGACCTTGTGGCCGAAAGCCTCGAGCTCCGCGACGGTCTGTTCCGCTGCCTCATTGATGACCAGGTCCGTGAAAGCGACATCAGCGCCTTCTTCGGCATATTTGAGGGCGATGGCCTTGCCAATCCCTCTCGCTGCGCCGGTAATGAGCGCAACCTTTCCTTCAAGCAATCCCATATTTCAATTTACAGATAGACAATTATATAATACATCATGAACCCGGCGGCGATCAGCTTGACGCCGGTGCCGCCGAGAAATCCCATGAACGCTCCGATGGAGGCCTTGAACGAAGCCCATGCGCCTTTGTCCTCAATGAAGAAATCAGCGAGGAAAGCACCCAGGAGCGTACCCACGATGATACCGATCGGGGGAACGAACAGGCCGATGAAAAGGCCGGCGATGGCCCCCCTGGCCGCGACCTTCGAGCCGCCCGTAAGGCGGGTGAAATAGGCCGGTATGATATAGTCCAGCACCGTCACTATGACCGTGACGGCAAGCCAGATGATGAGCAACCTGGTCGTCATCGGGTCACCGGAGCCGTTCGTGCCCTTGGCAAAATAGGCCAGGAGCATGCCCAGCCAGCTCAATGGCGGTCCCGGAAGCCCCGGGATGACGCTTCCCACTATGCCGACGACGCCGGCAGCGACTGCGAGGATAGCTAGAATGCTCATAAGGCGCTATGCCTTGTCCGCCGCCATCGCAGCCTCGACGTCGTCGGGGGCTATGGGCAGGCGGTTGGCGCCAAGCCTGCGGGCGCCGCCAGTAGTGATAAGCACGTCATCCTCGAGACGGATGCCGCCGAAGTCGAAGTAGGACTCGAGCTTGGCATAATTGACATAGCCCTTGTCGGTATCTTCCTTCTTCCACTGGCGGATGAGGTCGGGGATGAAATAGATGCCCGGTTCGTCGGTGACGACATTGCCGGGGACGAGCGGCCGGGCCATGCGCAGGCTGCCGAGGCCGAGCTGCGAGGACCGCTTCTGGCCGGGGCCGTAGCCGACGATGTTCTCTCCGAGGTCCTCCATGTCGTGGACGTCCAGGCCCATGTTGTGGCCGAGGCCGTGCGGCATGAACAGGCCGGCGATCCCGGCCTCGACCATGCCGTCCAGGTCGCCTCTGACGAGGCCGAGGTCGGCAAGGCCCTGGAGCATCTTGCGGGCGACGCTCAGGTGGACGTCGAGGTAAGCGACACCGGGACGGGTGATGTCGAATGCGTGCTCATTACACTCATACACAATCTGATAGATATCGCGCTGCCTGGGGGTGAACTTCCCCCCGGTAGGATATGTACGGGTGAAATCCGAAGCGTAATGGGCATTGGTCTCGAGGCCGGCATCGATCACCAGAAGCCTGCCGGGCTCGATGGGATACTCGTGCGAATGGCAGTGGAATATCTCACCGTGCTGGGTGAGGATAGTGGCAAAAGAAACGCCCCAGCCCTTGGCAAGGGTAAGCGCCTCCATGGCGCCGACTATTTCCTGCTCCTTGACGCCGAGAACTATGCCCTGACGGGCAACCGTATGCATCTGCTGGCCGAGGGTGCATGCGTTGTCCAATTCCTCAATCTCTATGTCTTCCTTGACCAGGCGCATCTCGACTACGGCACGGACCATCTCCGCAGAAGCCGCGGGGCAGCCGACCTTGCCCTTGCTGAAGGTGTCATAAGGGTCGATGCCCAGCAGGGAACCGAGCTTCATGGCATTGTAGTACCGCGAGGCCGGCAGGAAATGCACGCGGCGGCCGAGGGCGCGGGCACGGGCGACAGCGTCGTCCAGCGCGCCGTACGGCGCGGAATGGGCGACGCCCACGCCGGCCGCCACCGAGGCCACCGACGGCATCGGGCCCATCCAGATGATGTCGTCTATGTCGACATCATCCGCATAAACGGTCTCCTCGCCGCTGTCAAGGTCGATGACCGCGGCATACCGGGGGTCATCGATGCCGAAATAGTACAGCCAGCAGCTGTCCTGGCGGAATTTGTAACAATTGTCCCTATACTGGGCCGGAGCTTCGACATTGCCCACGAAAAGGGCTATACCGTCCGCTCCCTGCGCCTTCATGCTGTCAATGAGCGTCTGACGCCTCCTGACATATACATCCTTTGCAAACATAGCATAGCAAAGATAGGGAATTAAGACGGTATTTCCGAAAAAGTATCAGATTATTCCGAACGTCAGGTACACGTCACCGAAATGTCCCTCGACGTTGTTGTTCTTCTCCAGATACTTGCGTGTCAGCTGTCCGCGCCAGACTATGTCGTCGCGGGAATTGAACGGTATCTCGATGTCGAAACCGTATCCCTTGGACTTGATCTTCACCTGTGCAGAGCATTTCCAGGTGGTCAGGGTGCCTCCGTCATCCTCCGTGATCATGAAGGCGAGCGACTCCAGCTGCTCCGTCCACTCCGAAACGATAACCGCGTTGAACGGGATCTTCTGCCCTATCTGGCTGCGCTTCACCACCACCAGGAAATCCGTTATCGACGGAGAATACAGCCTCATCTCCGCCTCGGTGCTTGCATAGAAATCCTCGACGCTTCCCGCCTTCACCCAGAATTCGCTGCCTCCGGCGAACCAGCTGTCGTAATTCCTCGCCGCCTCGAACTCCTTGAGGATCAGCGTCCTTGGGGACTCGAAGCTTTCAGCCTTGGTATCCTTCCGGATGACGATGGAGCCACCCTTGCCCCAGTCGGGGTCCTGTCGGCGGAGCATCTCGATGGTCTGGTATTCGCTGTCGTCGTTGCGGTTCATTACCCATACAGGACGTTCCTTCGCTGTCCTTTCAGACACCACGACCTCTTTAATCGTTCCGTCCTTGCGCATCTCGTAACCTATGTTGGCAGTCATGCCGTCCCCCGGATCGAAAGTGATAATCGGCATGCTCGAGCCATCCCAGTCTTCGGAATAAGGCCAGTATATCTGCGCGTCCGACTGCGTCAGGGCGGAGATATACTCGGCAGCGCTGCCCGGAGCGGGCAGGACGGCGTCGGCCCGCGTGACGTACGCCTGCTCGAGGTAATTCTCGAGCAGGCTGCGGAGCGGGCGCTTCCACCGCCCGGAGGCGGCCTTGGTGGCGGCATCCGCCGCCCCGACGCCCGCCCCGGGCGACTCGAACAGGTCCGCCATCATGTATTCCTCGTCATAGCCGTTCGCCAGTGAAGAACTCACCGCAGTATGCACCTCTTCCAGATGCTCCTGCTCGAGAGGCAGTTGTGAAAAGATATATGCCAGCTCCTCCAGGGACACCGGCGAAGGATCGTCCGGCTCGTCCATGGCAGGGAATTTCTCGCATGAGGACAGCACCGCCGACAGCATCAGGAGCAGCAGTACCTTGACCGCCGTTCCGCAAAAAGACAGGTTTTCCATAGTTCCTTCGTTTCAAAAAACACTCACTGCAAAGGGAACACTATTTATCCGTTTTCACAAAATGGAAATGGATAAAAAAGAAAAACGGCCCCACAAGGCCGTCATTCAGCGTTTTTCGAATAGACTACGAAACGATTCCTGTCAAAAATGTCAGTAACCAGAGTGGTCGAACGGAATCCAGCGGAGCGGAAAACGTCCTCCGTCTCCTTTCCAAGGGACTCGTTGATCTCGGCCATGCCACGGCCTTCCTCTGCGAGGAAACGCCGGGACCAGACGGCGACGGCGCGGTAGAACACCAACGGGTCGCCGTCGGGCACGAACAACGCCATGTGCGGTTCGTGCTCCAGCACGTTACGGTGCATCCTGTCCTTTTCAGACTCCGTGATATACGGTGGATTACTCAGGATCAGGTCAAAAGTCCCGTAGTTGAAATCCTGCTCCGTATCCAGGACATCTGCGCAGACAAAAAGCGGCGCCTTGGCCTTCCTCTCCTTGCATTCGCGGGCAAAGTCCTGCGAGCGCGCGACAGCCAGCGCCGGCTCGGAGATGTCGACGGCCACAACCTCAGTCCCCGGGACGGAGAGCGCCACCGACCAGGCTATGCAGCCCGAGCCGGTGCATAGGTCGAGGACGCGCACAGGCGCAGCGTGGCGCCCGTACGGGCTGCGCTGCCGCTGCAGGCGCGCCGCCTCCTTCACCGCCTCCCGTACCAACTGCTCCGTCTCCGGCCTCGGAATAAGCACGTCAGGAGTAACCTTGAACCTGAATCCGCAGAAATCGGCAAAGCCCAGCACGTACTGGACAGGCTCGCCGCCGGCCAGTCGGTCCAGCGCGGCGAGCAGTCCCGGCTCCAACGAAGGGTCGACTACGGTCTCCGGCTCCACGATATGCGTATAGCTCTGAACGCCCAGCAAGGCCTCGCACAGCATCAGCACGATGTTGTGCGCCTCCCTTGAAGGGTACAACGACTCAAGGGACTGTGTCCCCTTATGTATGAAATCGGAAAGCAGCATCTGCTACGAACCCTCGATGATGGTGGAAAGGAATGAAGTCATGTCCATCCCTGCGGTACGGATCATACGGGGTACCAGTGAAGCGCTGGTCATACCCGGTATGGTATTGATCTCCAAGAAATAAAGTCCCTCGTCAGAGAGGATGAAATCGACACGGACCACGCCCGCGCAACCCATGCGGCGGTAGATCTTGCACGTGGTGTCCTGGACCAGTTCGCGGATGTCATCCGTGACCGGGGCGGGGCAGATCTCCTGGCTGAAGCCGTTGTACTTGGCGTCATAGTCGAAATAGTCGTTCTCCGAGACGATCTCGATGAGCGGAAGCGCACGGACTTCCTTGCCGTCGAAGTAGGCGGCGCAGGTAAGCTCGCGGCCGCTGATGCCCTGCTCCACCAGCACTGTAGGTCCCTCGGAGAAGGCGTACTGGATGGCGGGCACGAGGTCCTCGGGCTTCACTACCCTCGAGATGCCGAAACTCGAACCTCCCTCAGTGGGCTTGACGAACACCGGGAAACGGAGCCTGGACACCGCATCGGCGGCGAAGGCCTCGAGATCCGCGCCCTTGCGCACGAAGGCGTCGGGCGCGCACTTGACGAAGTCCACGTCCCTGAGATAGTTCTTGCAGGCATACTTGTCGAATGCCACGGCGCTGACAAAGGCGCTGCAGCTGCTGAACGGTATCCCTAGCATCTCGAAATAGCCCTGGAGCAGTCCGTTCTCGCCGGGACGGCCGTGCTGCATGATATAGACGAAATCGAACTTGACCTTCTCGCCGAGCACGTTGACGGAGCAGTCGTTCTTGTCCACTTCGGGACGCGCTCCCTCCGGGAAAATGACCCTCATGGCGTTCTTCTTGCGGTAGGCGACAAGCTGCCACCGGCCGAACCTCGCCAGGATCTCATAGACGTCATATACATGCTCGTCGATGCGGGAGGCCGTATACTCCCCGCTCCGGCAGGCGACCTCCCACTCCGAGGAATCGCTGCCGTAGAAGACTGCAATGGAACTGTACTTGGACATATGTCAATCGAAATAATACTCTTCTTCTTTCTTCTCGCTGCTGGTCTTGGGCTCCTCGACCGTACCGATGATCTCCGGCAGCAAAGCCATTCCGGCCGGCTCGATGAAGGAGTCTGCCTCGTTGATGCCGAGGGTACCGTCCTTGAGTACTTTCTTCATCCAGATGCCCCAGATGGGCAGGGCGGCGTTGGAGCCCTGTCCCAGGGCCGTGGACTGGAAGTGGACCTGACGGTCCTCGCAGCCCACCCAAACGCCGGCGGTGATGGACGGCGTGTAGCCGATAAACCATCCGTCGGAGTTGTCATTGGTAGTACCCGTCTTGGCTCCGATCTGGCCGCGCAGGCCGTAGACTGAACGGAGGCGTCCGCCGGTACCGCCGTTGACGACGTTCTGCATCATCTGGACCATGGTGTAGGCGACATTCTCGTTCAGGGCGTCACGCTTGCCGCCAGTGAACTCGCTGATGACGTTGCCGAGGTTGTCCTCGATGCGCGTCACGAACACCGGCTCGCAGAACACTCCGCCCGAAGGGAAAGTGTTGTATGCCGCGACCATCTCGCGGATGGAAAGATCGGCGGCGCCCACGCAGATGGACGGGACAGGCTCAAGGTGACCGGTGATGCCCATCGTGCGCATGAGGCTGATCATCTGCTCGGGACCGCGCGAGAACGTGGGATCACCCTCGCAGAGCTTCTTCATGATGGAGGCTGCGATGTTGTTGCTGCTTATCTGGAGACCCTGGCGCATGGTCAGGGCGCGGCCCCTGTACTGTGCCGCGTCGGTGGTCCTAGGCGTCCATTCCCTGCCGTCGGCGAAAACGAACGATACGGGATTGTTCATGAACTGCTCGTCGGGAGACATGCCGCTGAGGATGCCCGTGGTGTAAAGGAAGGGCTTGATGGTCGAACCGACCTGGCGGCGGCCCTGCCCGACGTTGTCGAACTTGAAGTAGCGGTAGTTCGGGCCGCCGACATAGGCCTTGACGTGACCCGTAGCGGGCTCGATGGCCATGAATCCGGCGCGGAGGATGGACTTGTAGTAACGGATGGAATCATCCGGTGTCATAGTCGTATCCACCGACGTCGGCTTGCCGTCCTTGCCCCAGGCGAAGACCTTCATCTTCTGGGGCTGGGAGAACTGCTTCATGATCTCGGCGTCGGAGACACCCGCGTTCTTCTGCAGGCGGTAGCGGTCGCTCCAGCGTCGCGCCTGCTGCATCAGGCGGTTGCGCGTCGCCTCATCTATGTCATTGGCGAAAGGCTTGTTGGTGAGATTGCGCGACTCGCGGTTGAAGCTGTTCTGGAGGGTCTTGCCGAGGTGCTCCTCGACGGCCTCCTCGGCATACTGCTGCATCTTGTAGTTGATGGTGGTATAGATGCGCAGGCCGTCGCGGTCGAGGTCGTAGGGCTCGCCGTTGGCTTTCTTGTTCTTGGTCAGCCAGCCGTACAGCTCGTCCTGGATCCATCTCAGCGAATCGGCGGAAAACTCCTCGCGATCGCTGTATGAGGAACGCTTGGGCTTCTCTGCGGACATCACGCGGCGGAGCATGTCGCGGAAATACGGGGCATGTCCGGCGTTGTGGTCCTGGACCTGGTAATTGTCGACGTTGATCGGTATCTGGCAGATGGAGTCGCACTCCTCCTTGGTGAGATAGCCGGACCTGGTCATTCGCTCGAGGACGGTATTGCGGCGCTGCAGGGCTTTGTCGGGATTGAGGCGGGGATTGTAGCGGGTGGGTTTGTTGACCATACCCACGAGCATGGCGCTCTCCTCAACCGTCAGTTCGGACGGCTGCTTGTCGAAGAACGTCAGGGCTGCCGCCTTGATGCCGTAAGCGCTGCTGCCGAAGAAGATGGAGTTGAGATACATGTCCACGATCTCCTCCTTGGTATAGTTCCTTTCGAGCTTGACTGCGGTGATCCACTCCTTGAGCTTGGTCCAGACCATGACGACCTTGGACCAGCCTGGGATCTTGCTGTTCACCTCGCGACGGGGATATAGGGTCTTGGCCAGCTGCTGGGTGATGGTACTTCCGCCTCCCTGGCTGGTGTCTGTCATGAGCAGGGTCTTGAAGAACACGCGGCCGAGGCCAATCATATCGATGCCGGAATGCCTGTAGAAACGCTTGTCCTCAGTAGCTACTGCCGCCTGGACAAGGCTGGGAGCCAGTTCATCGTAACTGGCGTACGTGCGGTTCTCGATATGGAAGGTGGTCAGGATCTCGCCGCCGTCGGCGATCACCTGGGTGGCAAGCTTGCTGTCAGGGTTCTCCAACTCCTCGAAGGAAGGGATCTTGGCGAAGATCCATACGAGGATCAGAAGCGCCAGGATCAGCGCCACCGGAGCGGTGATGAGTATCCAGAACCACTTGGTTATTTTTTTGCGAGTGCTGTCTTTCATATTATATATTTTTCTCGACTTCGTCGAGTCCTCGAAGCCGGAGGACAATCCCGACAAAATTACGCATTAAAATTTGGAAAATTGCCCAGTTTGTGATTTTCTTTGCAGTCAATTATAAATTTGACAGACTAGTGATGGAGAATTTGGTAATCGTGGAGTCTCCGGCGAAAGCGCAGACATTCCAGAAGTATTTGGGGAAGGATTTCACTGTAAAGGCAAGTTTCGGCCACATTCGCGACCTGCAGGACAAGAAGCTCAGCGTCAACGTGGACAAGGGCTTCGAGCCCGAATACGTGGTCCCCGCCGACAAGCGCAGGGTGGTGGCTGAGCTGAAGAAGGCCGCTGCCGAAGCGGGCACCGTCTGGCTTGCTTCTGATGAGGACCGTGAGGGGGAGGCCATCTCCTGGCATCTCTGCGAGACCCTCGGCCTCGATCCCGCCCGCACCAAGCGCATCGTCTTCCACGAGATCACCAAGGACGCCATCCAGAACGCCGTCAAGAATCCCCGGACCATAGACATGAACCTCGTGAACGCGCAGCAGGCGCGCCGCGTGCTCGACCGCCTCGTAGGCTTCGAGCTCTCGCCGGTGCTCTGGCGCAAGATCCAGCCGAAGCTCTCCGCCGGACGCGTACAGTCCGTCGCGCTGCGCCTCATCGTGGACCGCGAGAAGGAGATTATGGCCTACAAGAACGAGGCATATTACCGCGTGGACGCGGTCTTCCACCCCGAGGGAACACCCGCATCGGTAAAGGTCAAGGCCACGCTCGGCACCCGTTTCAACAGTCTCGAAGAGGCCCGGAAGTTCCTTGAAGACAGCATCGGGGCGCGCTTCACAGTCGGCTCCCTCGAGAGCAAGGAGACATCGCGCTTCCCCGCTCCCCCCTTCACTACCTCCACCCTGCAGCAGGAGGCGGCCCGAAAGCTGCATTTCCCCGTGAGCGTGACCATGCGCATCGCGCAGAGCCTGTACGAGCGCGGTCTCATCACTTACATGAGAACCGACTCGACCAACCTTTCCTCGCTCGCCCTCGGCACATCCAAGAAGTTCATCCTCGACAATTTCGGAGAGGAATACGCGCATCCGCGCCAGTTCCGCACCCATTCCAAGGGTGCGCAGGAGGCGCATGAGGCCATACGCCCGACTTTCATCGAGAACACCACCATAGAGGGTTCGGCCCAGGAGCAGAAGCTTTACAACCTCATCTGGAAGCGCACCGTCGCTTCGCAGATGGCGGACGCGCGCGTCCTCAACACCACCATCAAGGTGGATTCGGACAAGCGTGAAGAGAAGTTCAACATCCAGGCCGCCCAGGTGCTCTTCGACGGTTTCCTCAAGCTCTACATGGAAGGGACCGACGACGAGACCGGCGACAGCGAGGAGACCGTACTGCCTCCCGTACACGTCGGGGACGTCATGGAGTCCAAGGGCATCACGGCTGAGTGCAAGTTCACCCAGGCTCCGCCCCGCTATTCCGAGGCCACCCTCATCAAGAAGCTCGAGGAGCTAGGCATCGGCCGTCCTTCGACATACGCCCCGACCATCAGCACGCTCACCACGGGCCGCGGATACATCATCAAGGGCGACAAGGAAGGCACCAAGGTCCCCGTCACCAACCTTGCACTCAAGAACGGTGTGGTCAGCGAAAACTCCAAGGTGGAAATAGTCGGAGCAGAAAAGGGAAAGCTCCTTCCCCAGGAGATCGGAATGATAGTCACGGACTATCTCGTCCAGAACTTCCCGGACATCCTCGACTACGACTTCACCGCCAACGTCGAGAAGGATTTCGACCGCATCGCCGAAGGCGAGCTGGTCTGGAATGCCGTCATCGGATCGTTCTACTCCCCGTTCCATCACAAGGTGGAGGATGTGCTCGGAAACCATCAGTACAGCAAGGTGAGCCGGGAGATCGGCATCGATCCCTCGGACGGACAGCCGGTCATCGCGCGTTTCGGGCAGTTCGGCCCGTATGTGCAGAAGGGAGAAGGCGAGAAACGCCAGTTCGCCAGCCTCGAAAAGGGCCAGCTCATCGAGACCCTCACCCTTGAGGATGCCTTGAAGCTCTTCCGCCTCCCCAGGACGGTCGGATCCTTCGAGGGACAGGACGTGATCGCCACCAAGGGACGCTTCGGCCCGTACATCAAGCACGGTGACAAGATGATCTCCCTTCCCAAGGGCGTGGATCCCCTCAAGGTCACCCTCGAGGAGTGCATCAAACTGATAGAGACAGACAGAAATACCCTTCCGATCAACGCCACGATACTGGAGTTCAAGGACAGCGGCATCAGCGTCCTGAACGGAAGGTTCGGTCCGTATATCAAGAAGGACGGGGCCAATTACCGCATTCCCAAGGGAAAAGACGCATCCAAGCTTACGGAGCAGGAGTGTCTGGATATCGTTAACAATTCGAAACCTGGAGGAAAGACCTATAAAAGAAAACGGTAAGCACGGCTAAAGATTGACTTATAACGATTTAAATAGAGCGGGCGTTGCGGTTATAAAAAATTTTTATTTATATTCGCAACGTTTTGCTTTTAAATCGTAACTGACATGGCTACAACCTACCATATTGACGAGATCGACCAGAAGATCCTTTCCTTCCTGGTCAACAACGCCAGGATGCCGTTCCTTGAGATCGCAAGGGAGTGCGGAGTGTCCGGAGCGGCTATCCATCAAAGAGTTAAGAAGCTGGAGTCCAACGGCGTCATCACCGGATCCCGCCTGCTCGTCAAGCCCCAGGCGCTCGGCCTGAACGTCTGCGCATTCATAAGCGTGGTGCTATCTGAGGCCAACAAATACCCCCAGGTGGTCAACTCGCTCAGGCATATCCCCGAGATAGTCGAGTGTCATTTCGTAACCGGCCGCGCGGCGCTGTTCGTCAAGGTGTTCTGCTTTGACAACGACCACTTGATGGAGGTGCTGCTGAACACTATTCAGAAAATCCCGTACATCCAGTCCACCGACACGATGATATCCCTTGACGAGGCGTTCGAGCGCCAGGTCTGGGTCAAGGACTATTCGAGCGTCAGCTTCACTGCCAATTCCTTATCGTCAGAATAGCTTTCGCGAAGTCCAGGTCGTCCCTGGTGGTGATCTTGATATTGTACCTCTCTCCTTCGATGTAGGAGAGGGGTATATTCTTTTTCTGGGCGACGGAGGCATCGTCCGTGAAGGCTGTATCGAACGCCTGCTCGTATGCAGCCTTGATATCCTCCGAGAGGAACATCTGCGGAGTCTGCGCGCGGAACACCGTCTCCCTGTCCAGGGACACGTCTGGAACGGTTTCGAGAGTCTCGTTTCCCGACCCGTCGGTCACCTTCCGGAGCACCTTGAGCGTGTCGATGGAGGGGAGGACGGGGATCAGCGCGCGGCAGGACTCCATGCGCTCGAACATCCTGGCGGCGAGCTCCGGCGTCAGGAGGGGGCGGACACCGTCCTGGATGGCCACCACGGCCCCGTCAGGAACCTTTTTAAGGGCGTTCCGGACCGAGTGGAAACGGGTAATCCCGCCTTCGACAAGGATCTGGGGATAGTAGAAATTGTTCCGCGTGCATAGGTCCTTCCACCCCTGCATATACTCCTTCGGGAGCACCGTGACGACCTTTATGTCCGGCACGGCGCGGACGAAGCACTCGATGGTCCGCTGGAGTATGGGCCTGCCCGCCAGTTCGATGAACTGTTTGGGCAGGGCGGACCCCATGCGGGCCCCGTGTCCGGCCGCCATGACGACCAAATATTTTTTTCTCTCCATAAGTACAGAAAAACTCCCACAAATTTAACTATTTTTCGTACCTTTACATTTCCATTCACCAAACATTTTTTTTGAGTTTCCATATGGCACTTTCTTTTTGGACACAAGAGCTGGCAATGGACCTTGGCACGGCCAATACCATCATTTTCCAGAACGACCAGATCGTTCTCGACGAGCCCAGCATAGTCGCCATCGACAATAATTCCGGCAAGTGCATCGCCATCGGCCAGAAGGCCAAGCTCATGCACGAGCGTTCCAACCCCGGCATCAAGACCGTGCGTCCCCTCCGGGACGGCGTGATCGCCGACTTCAATGCCGCGGAGATGATGATCCGCGGCTTCATCAAGCAGGTGAACTCCAAGCACAAGTCGCTGTTCACCCCGAACATCAAGATCGTGGTCGGCATCCCTTCGGGCAGTACCGAAGTCGAGATCCGCGCCGTCCGTGACTCCTCCGAGCATGCCGGAGCGCGCGACGTGTATCTGATCTTCGAGCCTATGGCCGCCGCCCTCGGTATCGGTCTCGATGTCGAGGCCCCGAAGGGCAACATGGTCGTCGACATAGGCGGCGGCACCACCGAGATAGCCGTCATCTCCCTCGGAGGCCTGGTGGTCCAGGACAGCATCCGTACCGCAGGTGACGTATTCACCAGCGACATCCAGTATTACCTGCGCCAGCAGCACAACATCAAGGTAGGAGAGATCACCGCCGAGAAGATTAAGATCGCCGTCGGAGCCGTCATCCAGAACCTCGACGAGGAGCCGGAACCGTTCGTGGCCCGCGGCCCGAACCTCATGACCGCCCACCCGGTCGAGGCCACCATCACCTACCAGGAGATTGCCCACTGCCTCGACAAGTCCATCGCCAAGATCGAGACTTCCATTCTCCATGTGCTCGAGCAGACTCCCCCGGAGCTCTACTCCGACATCGTCGAGAACGGTATCTTCCTCTCGGGCGGCGGCGCCCTCCTCAGGGGCCTTGCCAAGCGTTTCTCCGAAAAGGTCAACATCCCGTTCCACGTCGCGGAGGATCCCCTCCATTCCGTGGCCCGGGGCACCTGCATCGCACTCAAGAACACCGAAAACTACTCCTTCCTCATGAGGTAGAATGGTCGACGAGAGGAAGATATGGGCCAAAGTCATTGGCGTGGTGACCTTCGTTCTGCTGGAGATCGCTTCGCTGAGCATGCTCAAGCATGCCGGCAGCCTCCAGGACATCTGGGTCAGCAAGGCCTCGCACCGCTTCATGGCCTGGGCCTGGGGCGGTTTCGACAGTATCGGGCACTATTTCTCCCTCAAGACCGAGAATGAGAACCTCGCGGAAGAGAACGCCATGCTGGCCGAAGCGCTCAGGCGCAGCCAGGACCGCGTCCGGACCGCGATGGAGAACGGCATGCTTACCGACTCCACCCTCGTGTTCTCCGGATTCGACCATATCCCCGCCAGCATCGTGAAGATAAGCCGCAACAAGCAGCACAACTACTTCATACTCAACAAGGGATATGAGGACGGGGTGCAGCCTCAGTCGGGCGTCATCACCTCCTCCGGCATCGTCGGCATCATCGACGCGGTGGACAAGCATTACGCCTACGGCCTGTCCTTCATGAACACCGGCATCAGTATCAGCGCCCGCCTCGGCAATGAGGGCGCGGTGGGTCCCCTCACATGGGACGGTGTGACGATGGACGGTGCGGTGCTCAGCGAGATTCCGCTGCAGTACAAGTACGCCCCTGGAGACACCGTATGGACCAGCGGATACTCCTCGCTCTTCCCGCCGGACATCCCCCTCGGCATCGCCGGTTCGTCCCGGGTGGTCAACGGAGCCGTGAACGAGATCGAGGTCGACCTGTTCCAGAATTTCAGCGCACTCCGCTACGTCACGGTAGTGTCCAACTCCGGACGCGAGGAGATCCTGTATCTCGAGAACCTTGAAAACCAGAACGGGGAGGACTAGCCATGAACAAGACAAGATTCTTCACGACCTTCCTCCTGCTTCTGCTCGTCCAGATCTGCATAGCCAATTTCTTCAGGCTTTCGCAGTACGTCACGCTGTCGATCCTGCCTGCGATGATACTCCTCATTCCCATCAAGCACGGCAACGTCACTGCGCTGCTCATCGCGTTCGTAACCGGCCTGGCGGTGGACCTGCTGTCCGACGGACTGCTGGGACTAAACGCACTTGCGCTCGTCCCGGTGGCCTTCTGCCGGCTGGGCATCATACGCCTGATCTTCGGAGACGAGGTCTTCGCGCGCAAGGAGGACATCTCCATACCCAGGCAGGGTGTCTGGAAGATGTCAGTAGCCATCTTCATGGCGCTGGCCATCTTCCTGTTCATCTACATCTGGGCCGACGGCGCGGGCACGAGGCCTCTGTGGTTCAACGGCATACGCTTTGCCGCCTCCCTGGCCGGCAGCTACATCCTCTCTATCTTCGTCGCGAACATACTGGCCCCCGAGAGGACCAGCGGAGCCAGGAGATAAGCCATGGACCTCAGCAGGAAAAACAAGCTTCTGATAGGTCTGGGGGCCGTCACCGCCGTCCTTCTGGTCAAGCTTTTCTCCATCCAGATCATCCATGACGAGTACAAGAAGAGTTCCGACAACAACTCCATGGTCTACGAGACCATCTACCCCACACGCGGCATCATCTACGACCGTAACGGGGAGATCCTCGTCGGCAACAAGACCGCATACGACATCATCGTGACGCCGCGCGAGGTCAAGGCCTTCGACACCCTCGCCCTCGCGACGGCACTGGACGTGGACGTCCAGTTCATCCGCGACAGGATGGCCTATTACCGCAAGTACCGCTCGAGTATCGGCTACCAGTCGCAGACCATGATCAAGCAGATCCCGCCCCAGACATACATGAGGTTCGCCGAGATCCAGTACAAGTTCCCCGGATTCAAGGGACAGCTCCGAAGCATACGCGACTACCCTGTCGACGCCGGAGGCAATCTCCTCGGCTATGTCTCCGAGGTGGATGCGGACTACATGAAGCAGCATCCGGGCGAGTACCGCTCTGGAGACTACATAGGCAGGACAGGTATCGAGGCAGCCAGGGAAAGGGAACTCCGTGGCACCAAAGGATACCATGTCTACCTCCGCGACTCCCACAACCAGATCCAGACTGCCTACAACAACGGCGAGATGGACGTGGAAGCCATCCCGGGAGACGACATCGTGACCACCATCGACGCCCAGCTGCAGAACTACGGGCAGATGCTCATGCAGAACAAGGTCGGCAGCGTCGTCGCTATCGAGCCGCATACGGGCGAGATCCTCGCCATGGTCTCCAGCCCGGGTATCAGCGTGGACCAGCTTGCCGACATCGGCCAGCACTACAACGACCTGATCAACGACCCTTACCGCCCGATGTTCAACCGTACGGTCATGGCATCCTATCCTCCGGGATCCGTATTCAAGCTTGTCAACGGCCTGATCGGCCTCGAGGAAGGCGTCCTGCAGCCGTCCGACAAGTATCCGTGCAGCCACGGATTCCCGTACGGCAACGGCCGGCGGCTCGGCTGCCACGGGCACGCCTCGCCCCTGGCCCTGCTTGACGCCATAGCCACCTCTTGCAACGGCTATTTCTGTTACGTATTCCGCAACATCCTGGAAAACAGGAAGTACGCTTCCATACAGGACGCTTTCGACAAATGGAGGGAGTACGTGACAAGCTTCGGATTCGGGCGCAAGCTCGGCAGCGACTTCCCCTCCGAGCTGGGCGGGAACATCCCCACCTCGGCATATTACAACAAAGCCTACGGCCGCAAGGGCTGGCGCTTCCAGACCATCATCTCGCTGTCCATCGGACAGGGAGAGATCGGCGTGACGCCCCTGCAGATCGCCAACCTCTGCGCCACCGTGGCAAACCGCGGCTGGTACATCATCCCGCACATCATCAAGGACTCCAGGAACGTCACCATAGATGACAAGTACAAAGAGCGTCAGTACACGCTTGTCGATACGATGAACTTCAAGAAAGTCATCAACGGCATGTACATGGCCGTGAACGGCGGCGGCGCGGCTGGCGGAACGGCATACGCCGCCGCCGTCCCCGGGCTTGACATCTGCGGCAAGACCGGCACCGCCCAGAACCCCCGCGGCGCCGACAACTCCGTTTTCATCTGCTTCGCGCCCAAGGACGACCCGAAGATCGCGATAGCGGCCTACATAGAGAATGCCGGATTCGGCGCGACCTGGGCATGCCCTATCGCATCACTGATGGTGGAGAAATACCTGACCGGAGACATCAGGCCTGAAAGGAAATACGTGGAGGACCGCATCCTTCAGGCAGACCTCATGTCACGGGTAAAGACCGACTGACATGCTTGAGCCCAGCAGCCAATACAAGAGGGGCCTCAAGCAGGCCGTGGACTGGAGGATAGTCATCTACTATCTGATCCTCATCCTCATCGGATGGATCAACATCTATGCGTCCATCCATTCCTCCGAGCCCGCCAGCATCTTCGACTGGACGGCCCGCAGCGGCAAGCAGTTCGTCTGGATCATCACTTCGCTCGGACTGGCCGCACTCATACTCTTCATCCTGAACCCACGACTATGGGAGGTCATTTCAGTACCGTCATACATAATGGTGATGGCGCTGCTGGTACTGGTGATATTCGTGTCCAAGGATGTCAAGGGCTCGCATTCGTGGTTCGAGTTCGGGCCGGTCAAGTTCCAGCCGGCGGAGATATCGAAGATAACGACATCGCTGCTCCTGGCGGCCACGATGAGCAAGCCCAATTTCAAGATAAGCAAGGCAAAGGACTTTCTCACGGTGGCCCTCATCATAGGACTGCCCATGCTGACCATCGTCGCCGAGAGCGAGACCGGATCCGCACTGGTCTATGTCGGCTTCCTCTTCGTGCTCTACCGCGAGGGACTCACGGGATGGCTCATCGCCATCGCCGGCATGTGCATCCTCCTGTTCATATTGACCCTTACGGCATCGTCATATACGTCCATACTGGTACTTGCAGGCATAGTCACGCTCGCATATTTCCTGCGGACGAGCCGTTTCGGCACATGGATCAAGCGCTGCGGACTGCCGCTGCTCTTCTTCGCCTTCCTGCCAAGGATATGGACCTGGCTGTGCGAATGGCTGGTCCCAGGCGGCGCTGCGCTCGGATCCGTGGACCCTTCCGTAGCCGAAGCCATCACCCTAGCTGCGGGCAAATGGACCATGCTGCTGAAGTTCAAGCCCATCTACCTGATGCTGGCAGTCTGCGCCTGCGCCATCCCCATCTGCATGGTCCGGGCTTACCGCGACAAGCACATCTACCTCTGGGCCGCCATCGGCGCGTTCCTGCTCGGAACCTTGCTGACATTCTCGACGGAGTTCCTGTTCAACGACGTGCTGCAGGACCACCAGAGAGCCCGTATCGAGGTCCTTCTGGGCATGAAGGAAGACCTGGCCGGCGTTGGCTACAACGTCAACCAGTCCAAGATCGCCATCGGTTCCGGCGGATTGTTCGGCAAGGGATTCCTCCAGGGGACGCAGACCACCTACGGCTTCGTGCCGGAGCAGAGCACAGACTTCATCTTCTGCACGGTGGGAGAGGAATGGGGATTCGTCGGCTGCGCAGTCGTCATCCTGCTGTATGTTCTTTTGATCTCCCGTATAATAGCGGATGCAGAAAAAAGCCGTGAATCCTTCACGAGGATCTACGGCTATTGTGTGGCGAGCTGCATCTTCATGCACCTCTTCATCAATGTCGGCATGACCATAGGGCTGATGCCGGTCATCGGCATACCCCTGCCCCTGCTGTCATACGGCGGTTCCTCCCTCTGGGCCTTCACCATCCTGATATTCATCTTCGTGGCCCTGGACCGTCAGGAGAAGAAATACTTCTAGAGAACTGTGGCGAAATCCTCGACGGGCTTGTGGGCGTTCACGAGGACACCCGGTTCTTCGTTCGGGTCGGGATACCCGACAGCCAGCAATGCGGCAATCTCATAACCTGCAGTCTCAGGAAACAACTCCGCCACCTTGGCAGGGTCGAATTCAGAGAGCCACACAGTCCCAAGGCCGAGATCGGAGGCCTCCAGAAGGATATGCATGGATACTACTGCGGCATCAGTATCGGCGCTGCTCTTGTTGTCGAATTTGCGCACCCAGGCCTTTGCCCTGTCACAGCCGACCATGAACACGGCCGGAGCACCGGAAAAGGGGTTAACCTCGCGCATGCGTGCGAGAGCCTCGTCGCTGGTGACTGCCCATACGTGTACGGACGGGCAGTCACCCTGGGACGGCGCGATACGTGCCACCTTGAGTATCTTTTCTATCTTTGACGGGTTGATCTTCCTGTCGATGAAGGAATTACAGGTATATCGCGTGGTAACCATCTCGGAGAATCGAGTCTCGAAATTGAGATTCGCGATATGCTTGTCCACACTGGAAAAATTGGCTCGATGAGCGATTTTAGTCAGGTCGCTGATCCTGTCGAGGAATGATTTCTTGGCCATTTCTATTAGTAATTACGTGGTAATCCTTTTGGTTTCGGGTTGTTAATTTAGATAGAATTCTCCTTATTTCCAAATCTTAGCCGCCTACTTCGAAATGCACGTCAAGGGCGTCAGTCCTGCATTTGACGGTCTTGGACTGCCCCGGCAGGAGCGGGAAGAAATTGTCGCTCCAGAATGCCGGGACCACAAGGTCACCTTTGCTGTCAAGTGCTTTGAGGATATTCATGACGGAAATGACGGAGGACCTGTTGGTGAGAGTAACGTCGTATCCGTCAGAAGATTGTGCTACAGTGACCTCCACCTCTGAAGGTCCCTGTCCGAATGCAAAACCCAGATCGGCATAGGACGAGATGGGTGTGACATACCAGTTCGACCTCCTCCATTCATAAGTATTGTCCGCTGCCGGCAAGCAGTAGAAATTGTCCGCTACCGGACCTTCTGAATCATTCAATTGAAGGGCCACGAAATGCGGTTTTCCGTCGTACCGCTTGAGGTCGAATACCGGGACAACGTCCCTGTAACCGACGTTGACGGACTTTGTCTCTTCCCCAATGAGGCGTGAGGACGCGTCGAAAACTTTCAGGGTAGCCTGCAACTTAAGCGGTGCTGCACCGGCGCTCTCGTTCACGGCATAGACCTTCCTGTCGGAATAGTCGAACAGCAGCTGGACGGGTTCGCAGGCTTTCTTGGTGCCATAGTAACCGGCGGTAGGGACTCCGTACCAGTCATAGAGCTGCCAATACAACGACGGCCAGGCCGAATTCAGCATCCACTGGACTATGCCGGTGGTCCGAGGGACTCTGATGCGGAAAGCCTCGAACATGGCACGGGTACCGTCGTAGTCTACGGCGTGGGCCTTGCGGACGAAGTCCTCCAGGCCGTCAAAGCCGCCGTACAGACCGTTCACGGTCTGCTGCAGCACTCTGGTGGAGTTCATCGCGGAGCCGGAAGCGGTGCAATGGTAGTCCCAGGCATCGGAAAGAGGCCACAGCGACTCCTCCGGAATCATTTTCCGGAGGGATTCGAGCTGCGGCAGGTTCGCGCCGATGCCGGTCTCGGTATTCCAGCCGAAGGCGCCTCCGGCCCTGTTATCCTTGTACCAATAGTCAGGGCCGACGTACTCGTAAGGCCCTTCCATCTTGGTACCGGACCAGCCGGCGAGGCTCTTGAGATTCTTGGCGGAGCAGATATAAGGACGATAATCCTCCGCTTCGTATATGGCAAGGTAACGCTCCTCAAGGCGTGGATTCGGGATGCGGTCGCTGCCTGTCAGCCAGGCGATCACCGAAGGATGGTTGTGCAGCCGCACCACCTGGTCATGGAAATAGCGGGCAGCAAGTTCCTCAGATTCAAGAGTATTGATGCAACCGTAACCATTCACTTCCGGAAGGCCGCAGTAGTCCTCCCACTCCCACTGGCAACTGAAACCCACGAGGGCAAGCACGCCCAGGCTGTCACAGAGGTCGTACACCGTATCGTCCTTGCCCCACACGTTCTCGAAGCGTATGAGGTTCAAGTTCATATCCTTCACGTAGCTGACCTGGCGGGAGATGGATTCGGGAGTATCCAGAAGGAAGATATCATCCGTCCAGCCAGCGCCTTTCAACAGGATGTCCTTCCCATTGAGGGTAAACTGGCGGTAACCATCCTCAGTGAGCCGGCTCTCGATCTTGCGTATGCCGAAGGTGGCTTCACCTGTGTCCGACAGCGATCCTCCTTCTTCTACCTTCACTGAGAGTCTATACAACTCAGGACTTCCAAGGTCATAGGTCCACCAAACCCGGGGATTGTCGATGTGCAGGATGGGGGCATCCGCAGACGTTAGCGGGATGCTCCGCGTCTCCCCGGCGCCGAGGACCACGGGGACGGAAGCCGTACCACCGGCTCCGAGGCCAAGCACCAAGGTGGCCTCAACCGGCCGGTCCTCCTTGTTGCATAGGGTAACGCGTACCGTGAGATCCGCCGTTGCGAAACTCTCAGTGTCCAGGTCCGGAACCACATATACATCCTCTACGGACACTGCACCCGTAGTATGCAGGGTGACCGGTCTGACTATGCCCATGCTCTCGTCCAGCGGACGGGGATTCCAGTCCACGAAACCGATGTTGAGGTCCCCTTTCTGCGCCCTGCGCAGCCTGACTTCCAATTTGTTATCGGCCTTCAGGAGATCCGTGACATCGTACTTGCGCTGGATGAACACGCCGAAGGTCGTATCGGACGAAGCTATCTGCCTGCCGTTCAGGAAGACATCCGCAGAGTAGTTCAGACCGTCGAAGACAAGCTCCGCATGCTGTCCCTTCGCCGGCTTACCCGCAAAGGCGGTGGTATAGCTCCAGACTCCGTCGAATATCGACTTGTCGACTTTTTCATAGTTGCGGCCAACGAGGAGGTCTTCCCCGAAGAAGCCCGCCTCGTACAGGCTGCCGGCCACGGTGGAAGGAACCGTCGCTTCGACGGAAACACCGTCGCAGGCGACAGTCCAGCCCGTATCAAGCGGAGCCCTGTCACCAGAAATCCTGACGCTCCGCTGCCCGCAGGCGCAGAGCGTCAGAATGATCAACAAGCAGCTGAGCTTCCTCACCTGGCAGGTCACGGAAGCTACAGCAGCTTCTCAGCAGCCTCGACGGCCTTGAAATAGCGGTAGCTGTTCACCTTGACCTCGCCGATGGCGGCCTCGTCGCAGACGATGATGCCGGCGGGGTGCTTCTGCAGTGCGCTGACTGTATTGTAGTGCGACATAGGGCCCTCGATGGCACTGGCAAGTGCCCGGGCCTTCTTGGAACCATAGGCAAGGATCATCACTTCCTTGGAGTCCATGACAGTGCCTACGCCGACGGACAAGGCTTGTGCCGGAACGGCCTCGGGGTCGCCTCCGAAGAAGCGGGAATTGACTTCGCGCGTGTCCTGGGTGAGGGTGACCACCCTGGTGCGGGACTCCAGCGGGGAGAACGGCTCGTTGAAAGCGATGTGGCCGTCCTCACCGATACCGCCCATGAAGAGGTCGATGCCTCCTGCCTTGACGATGGCCTCCTCATAAGCTGCGCACTCGGCGGCAAGGTCGGGAGCGTTTCCGTTGAGGATATGGATATTCTCCAGAGGTTCGTCTATATGGTTGAACAGGTTGGTGAACATGAAGGAGTGGTAGCTCTCAGGATGCTCCACGGGCAGACCGACATACTCGTCCATGTTGAACGATATGACATTCTTGAAAGAGAGCTCGCCCGCCTTGACCATGCGGACCAGTTCGGCATAAGTGCTGAGCGGAGTGGAACCGGTGGGGAGACCAAGGACGAAGGGGTCGGAGGTACGCGCAGCCTTCTCCTTGATCTTGGCGGCGATGTAACGGGCAGCCCACAGGCCGCCTTCCTTTGCGTTGTCGCGGATAATGATTCTCATATTGTTAAAGCTGTTTTATAGATTTGTCTTTGCTCGAATGCAAATCTACATAAAACGCTCGAAAAATCGAACAGCATCCGGGGTTTTCCTCCTTTCTCTTATTCTCCACCCCCCCCCACCAGCCCTCACGCGCACGAAAACGCCAAAAAGATGCGCTTTTCGGCAAAAAACTGCTCAAAAGCGCACGAAAACGCCAAAAAGGTGCGCTTGGGGCGCGAAAAGCACGAAAAAGCGCACGAAATGGCGGAAAAGATGCGCTCGGGGGCGAAAAGCACGAAAAAGCGCAGGAAATCAGGGAACGGATGTGTACGATTCTAGATTAAAACAGAATCCTGTAGCTGAAGCTGGGCATTACCGGGATCAGGGACACCTGCCGCCATTCCCTCGAGCGGTCATCGTAGATGACGGAGAACGGATTGTGGCGGTTCAGCACGTTGTATACCCCAAGGTTGAGGTTTTGCAAGTGTCTTCCTTTTAATGTAATATTGCAACCCAGGTCCAGACGGATGTAGGGAGGCATTTCGTAGTTGTTCACTCCCTTGAAATAATTCAGCGTCGGGAAGACCAGGTTAAAGAAATCCAAAGATGGATATTCTCCCGCGACGACTGTCTCCCAGTGGCCCGACTGCCAGGTGTACAATCCAGTCAAAGCTATGGCGCAACGATGATTGTCGACCAGGGTTATCGAAGAAGAAGCGTTCAGAACGTGACGCCTGTCGAACTTGGCCGGGAATGTCTCGCCTTTGTTCACCTCCTCGAATGTACGGTCGGTCTTGGACAAAGTGTACGCCACACGGATGTCCAGGACGTCTCCGTCCTTTTCATACAGGATTTCTACGCCTTTGGACGTTCCTGTACCGACCTTGATATTATGGCTCCAGCCTGCAATCGCCGAACTGAACATCTGGCTCGCATCGAGGAAATACACCAGCCCAGACATTTTCTTTTCATAAGCGCCTGCAGTCAGTCGGTGCTGGCCAAAAGACAGAAAAAGCCCTGCGTACTTCTGTCGGGCCTCCTCCGGCGGACGGCTCGGGTTGGTCGGGACCAGCAGGTCCACGGACCAGCCGAGCGGCAGGCCTTCCAACGTATGATAGTATTGAACCGTCCTGTCCGTCGTCGCCTCAAGGGAGAGCCAATTGAACAGGTTAAGGCGGGCAAGCAAGCTTCCCTCACGATTGAAAAACCAGTTCCATTCCTTAATGCCGTGATCGTCTGCCCCATAAGCATTTATCTTGGTTGACGCCATCAACTCAAAACGCTCCCTGGACAGGTTCCATTGTGCATGAAGCGTAGAGATGCTGCTATGACTGACATGGCTGGTCCTGGGCGAATCCAACGGCTGCAGCGGCCCCGTGCCTTTGAATGTTGCCGACGTCCCCGGGTTGAAGACCGCAAAGCGCTCACGTGCACCCAGGCGGACATCGCCTGCTCTGCCGAGCGTTCTCATGAACACCCCATCTGCAGTCAGTTCGTCCACGGAGCTGACGATAGCCAGGTTGTTCATCCTCCCGCTCATATCGCGGACAATCCCTTGCCTGCCCGAAAAACGGTTGTAAGCTATTCCGTCCTCGATATCCCATCCTTTGCCCAATCGCCCTTCATGGCGGGCGTTCACAATGAGGTTGTCCCATCCCATGTTCTCGTCCGAGGAAGCGTAACGGTAGCTGTAGGCATCCTTGCTGCTGAATACCGTGACTGACAGTTTATTATTTTCGTCCACAAGCCATTTCACCTTCGCAAATGCGTCATAGACGAAGGCGCGGGGCCGGCTGAGGCTGTCCAGAGCCCCGCCTGCGGCTGCCTGGACAGCCCTGAACGCCGGCCCCAGCGGCGACACCCGCGCAGACCCGATGAAAGATACTTTGTTCTTCACCAGGGGCATCGACACCATACCCCCGAAAAAGAACGTACTGGCAGATACGCTGTACAATCTCTTCGTAAAACTTCCGTCCTGCGTCCGGACGTCGACATGCGACGCAGTGATATTGCTCTCGTCACCATGGAATCCCCCGACACGGAAATCCACCGTCGACACGATGTCCGTAGGGTATGCGCTCGTCAAGCCAAGAAGGTGGCTGCCTCCGTATAGAGCTACCCCATCGAGCGTCGTGAGGTTGTTGCCGATATTCCCCCCTCGGACATATATGGCCGACGAACCTTCACCTCCCATGGACACGCCGGGCAATGTTTGGATGTACTTGATCGCATCCGCCTCGCCTGTAGCAGCAACCATCGTCCGAATTGCCGGCAGTTCGACGATACGGGTTCCGGCGTCCCTGTTCGCAATACGGTCCGCTTCCACCCGCGCAGCGCGAAGCGTATCCTGGACCGCACCATCGTAGTTCGACGGACGCAAGGTGTCAAAGACAACTGGCGGCTCTTCGTAACTGATCGCTGTTGTCTCATCAGACCAGTGCAAGATTATGGTGCGTCCCATGATCCCATAATTGATTCCGCTCCCATCGAACAGTTCACGGAGGCTGCGCGTCAACGAAAGCATGCCGCTCACACTCCAGCACGCAGCATCCAGCGGAAGCGATGAGTCATACACGAAAGTGACGTCGAACCGGTCTTTCAGGACCTGCATCTCCGAGATATACGTTGACCGCATCTGTGCATCAAGCCTCTGCCCCGATAGAAGAATCAGGACCACAGTAAAGAATATGGTATGAAAAAGTGACAAAATCCTCATATCCCCATGTCAGAACCGAAGCATTAATAGTTTTCCAAAAATATGCGGCTATCCCGGAAAACGGCACCAAAGATACCGACGCCACCTTCGATGTTAGTATAAGCATTATCTGTTGAGAAAACGCTTGTAAAGTTGTTGTCCAACTGAGTATTCAGAATGTATACGCTACGGAGGTACTTGTCGTATTCTTCGGACACAAAGAAGAAATCAAAATGATCCTGGTAGGATTCCATGTAACTCAGGGGGCCGGCCAGAAGATGAAATGGCTTGTTATCCAAGTGATCGATGCGGACGAATCCGTCATGTAACGGGAGGTCAGGCATTCTATGGCGCATTCCTTTGAATGCTGGCCATGTGTATTTTAAAGGGGGCCTGATTTCATTAGGGTCAGGATCTCCTTCTATGACCAAATCTGAAAACTCCAATCCAGTATTATTGAAGTCATCGGCAAAAGGGTGATCCGTAACGAGATATGGATATCGGTTCCTAGCTGACTCATTCGCAACATGCTTCCATTTGCTCGCAAATATCCAGACAGGGGAAGTATGAATAGCCGGTTCATCCGGTCTGTCCTGAGATTCATGGTCTATTGGGAGTCCACATGTAAAATAGAAGTCCCATATGTCTTCAAAAACGACATCGTGATAGTATCTTGGAGATTGGTTGGCAGGGACTGTGGTTCTCGCCGTAATAGTCTCTCTGCCAGGGATTTCAACGGACAGGGTATATGTAACTCTCTGCCCTATCAATAGGGGCGACCGGGAATACTTGTTTATCTGAACCTCCGGTCCCGCCTCGTATTTGGAATCACCGACATATTTGAATTCGATTTGGCGTATCAGACCTTCCGAGGCTTCTATTCGCACCGTTGCGTTCTCAATTGGGATATACTCCGACCTGGACTTGCCTTTCACATACTGCAAGTATAACGTCTGTTTTCCAAAGCCTGCTTCCAGCACACAATTGACCATAACAGGCAGATCCTCCTCGCCCGGATCCATGACGATGGTCTCGACACAGCCCGTAAGAGTCGCCGATAGAATCATCATCAATATGACAAAATGTACTTTCATATTATCCTTTAAGCATTTTAGCGAAGTATGCCGTGGTAGCTATCTCTTTAAGAATCAATGGATTCCTTGATATGACTACACCCTTTTGCAAGGGGTAGTCAAGTATGACATCCTTCTCATAATCAAGCATTTAACGACCACGGGGGCGTCAGAGACTGTCATCAGGGGAAAGGATATCGACGCCCAGGGCTGTCTCGATGGCGGAGACGATGTGGGCGAGGCCGTCGGAGACCAGAAATTCTCCGGTGAGGGACATGCTTTTGGCATTTGCGCGGGCAACTTTCAACTCCGCTCCGAAGAGGGAGGACAGCTCAGCGAGGACATCTACGAGCGGGACGGCATTGTACGCCAGACGTCCCGTGGCCCAGGCGTCGGGATTGGTGGATGTCCGGACGATGACGGGCATATCGGAGCCGTCCATGAGGACGGCGAGCGTCCCGGCTGTCATTTCGAGACCCGCGTCAGACTGTTCTTTCGCGAACAGGACACGGCCCTCGCGGACGTAGACTTCGCTGCGGTCCGCGTCGAACTGGAACTTCGTTCCGAGGACGCGGACGCGGGCTTCGCCGGAGAGCACTTCGAAGGGGGAGGAAGGATTGCGCTCCACTTCGAAGTAGCCTGTGCCGCTGAGGCGGACCGTACGGTCCTTGGCGAACCGGCGCGGCTGGAAGGCCAGTGAAGATCCTTCCTTGAGCATTACTGTGGAGTGGTCCGGAAGCACGACGGCAGAAGCCGTGGTCTCCTCCCAGACATTCATCCTCGAGCGGTGCAGCGCCATCCCGGAAAGGATGAGCGCCACCGCGGCGGCAGTGGCGGACAGTCCCAGTACCGCCCTGCGTATCCTCCAGTTCCTGTCGATACCGACAGCCTTGCGCAAACGGCCTATCGCGCTGTCAGGATCGAACAGCCTGCGACGGTAATGGCGCAGGACAAACTGGAGCGACTCTTCATTGTTTTTTACAGGCATACAGCAGAGTTTTTACCATTAAGACTCTGCAATAGGGAAAAAGTACTATCCTGTGCAGAAGAAAAATGAAAAAATCTTCAAGGGCAGGTCCCGGAGGCCTTCCAGAGCCTTGGAGATATGGTTGCGGACAGTGTGTACGGAGATGCCGAGGTGATAGGCGATGTCCTCGTACTTCATGCCGTCGCGCTTGCTCATCAGGAGGACCTGGCGCCTCCTTTCCGGCAGGGAGTCGATGGCTGACCACATCCTGGCCTCGATCTCGGAACGGTCTTCGAGCCCTTCGTCCGGAAGGTCTTCCAGCATGCCGTCCGAAAGGCCTTCCGTACTCTGGCGCTGTTTCTTCAGGAATGTCAGGCATCCGTTCCGGACCGATGCGTAGAGATACGGCTTGACGTCCCTGATATCATCCCTCCTTTGCCACAAGCCGACGAAGGCATCCTGCACAATGTCCTCGGCCGCACCCGGGTTCTCGACGAAATGCAGGGCGTAGATGCACAGTTGCCTGTAATACTGCTTGAAGCTTGACTGGAAGGAATAGTCGTTCATCTTCTGCGCATTTGCTCCGCCGGCAGGTTGGAATAGTCTGGCAGAACGTATGAGGCGTTGCGGAGGTAGAGGGCGCTTTCGCGCAGGCCACGGAGGATATTAGGAGTGCTGGCGTACTCCATTTCCACCACATAGCCCTTCATGCCGGCACGGGCGGCGTTCTTGAAGATCGCCTCGAAGCCGACCATCCCGCTCTGGCCGATCTCATACTTGTCCTTGATGTGCAGGAGTTCGAAACGGCCGGGATACTTGTTGAAGTACTCCACCGGACTGGCCTTGCCGATGACAGCCCAGTACACGTCCATCTGGAAGAAGACATTCTCCGGGGAGGTATGACTGATGAAGTAGTCAAGCACGGTGTTTCCGGCGACGACATTGTACTCATGCGAGTGGCTGTGATATCCGAAGCGGATGCCGGCTTCGCGGCATTTGGCGCCAACGGCCTCGAGGAAAGACGCCATAGCCTTGAGCTGGGCTTCGTCCTCGGGCAGCGGCAGGGAGGTCAGCACTATCCTGGGGATGCCGGCGGCCTTATGGGCCGCGATGCAGTCATCCCACCAGCGCATGGCGGCCGATAAGTCGCCGGAGGCAAGCTCCGACTTGAGCAGGCCGCGGGAGGCATGCGAGGAGACGATCTTGAGTCCGTATTTCTCCACCTCGCTGCGGAACGCCGCAGGGGTGAGGCCGGAGAACATACCGTCGGCATAGCTGATGGCCTCGACTCCGGTGTAACCCAGCTCGGACAGTCTCCTGAGCACATAGTCATGGTTCTTGGCGAACAATTCAGGAGTACCGATGAGCGAACGTACCGAGTAGAGCTGGACCGCCATCTCCTTTTTCGGGGCGGTCAGTTCCTCTGTCGTACGGTAGCTGATATAAGCGAATTTCTTGCTGTCAGGACTCCAGGAATTGACGTTGATGCTGCCCTGGCCGCCGAAAAACTCCACCAGGACCTTGGGCTCTCCGCCGGTAGCGGGTATCATGCGGATCTGAACGTTAAGGTCAGGCAGATGCTGCGAAGGCTGAAGCTCGTAGTCATGATAGGCGATGTAAACGACTTTCTGGCCGTCTGGGGATATATGCGGGAACCATGAATTCATGTCCTCGTCGAAGGTCATCTGCGTCTGGTCCTTGCCGTTCGCCCTCATGCGCCATGCCTGCATGCGGCCGGTGCGTTCGCTGTTGAACCAGATATACTTGCCGTCACGGCTGTATTCCGGGCCGTCGTCCACGCCGGGGGCGTCGGTCATGCGGATCTCCTTTCCGCCCTTGATAGACATGGTATAGACATCCTGGCTGCGCTCCTCACCCGTCCCGCGCTGGGCGAAATAGGCGATGGTCTTCCCATCAGGGCTGATGCCGTGGAGGTAGCTGGTGCTGAGCGGAGTGATCTTGCGGGGCTCGCCGCCCTCGAAAGGCATGATGAACACATAGGATCCTCCCCTGCTGACCGAAGGGTCGTTGCTGCTGAGACCTATCCATTTGTTGTCGACAGTGACGACATGGTCGTTGTTGCACTGGGTGATGGAACCGGTGGGGATTTCGATCGGGTCCGTAGAGCCGTCGGGGGCCATCTTGTAGAGCTTGCCGCCGGAATTGAACACGAGCCACTGGCCGTCAGGGGTCCAGTCAGGGGCCTCTACGACATAGTCGAACTCCTTGATGACCTTGTGGGTGCCGCTGTCCAGGTCGTATATCTCAAGATAACTGTGCACCGGTGTCGGATGCTGGGCGAATGCCACGAAAGCAGCGAAGGAAAGCAGCGCAAGGCTGAGGATTCTTTTCAAATTCATATTCGTTTATAGCTAAGGTTTTCTTTTCTGCAATATACAAAGAAAGATTGAATCCGTCTTTAAATCGTGTTATTTTCCTATATTTGTCTATCTAACCGCTTGCAGACATGAGAATCCCGCTTTTCCTTGCCGCCATGCTTACAGCGGCGCTCGCCGCCCCGGCCCTGCGCGCCCAGACCGTGATTCCCCTCCATCAGGAGACGGATGGACGCTACACCATGGAAGCTTCCGTCAACGGCGTGGGCGTCAGGACATATTACACTCCGGACAGCTGGTATGCCAGCGTTTCGAGCACCACATATATGTTTCTTTACGAGAACGGATACATAGCCGATGCCGACGTGAACGGCATGACCACTGTGAAGATGCCCAACGGCAGTTCGACCAAGGCCGCCTCATTCGTGATACGCAACCTCAAGATAGGCAAGGTCATAGTCCAGAATCTCCCGGCATTCGTCATCACCAAGCAGACTGTACCGCTGCTGGTGGGCAACTCCGCCTTCGACTGCTTCGGCACGGTGTCGCAGGAAGGCAGCCGGCTCATAGTCGACGACCGTTTCGAAGAGGACTTCCAGACAACTTCCGCGCCCATCGAGGAGGAGACGGACCCACTCGAGGAGATGGTGAGAACGCTCAAGGCCCACATGGATGCCAAGGAGTATGCCCAGGCAGCGGACATCTTCGCCACCCTTCGTGAGATGGACGTGCTGACCATGTACAGCGAATACCAGTACGCGATGGTGCTGAACATACTTCGCCGCAACGACGACTGCATCTCCCTGACCAACCAGTGGATCGACGCCAACCTCGGCAAGTCCCTCACGCTCGACTACTGGATGTACGACGCGCTGGGTGACTGCTACGCACGCAAGGGCAGCAAATCCCTGGCTATCAAGTACTACGAGGAGGCCGTAGCGGCATACTGCCGCATGTTCAACACCACGGAGAAGGAGATCCGCAAGAGCAAGTTCAAGGACGAGACCTTGGGCTATACCCTTTACGACCTGGCGATGCAGTATGCCACCATAGATATCAGCCAGACATATTACTACGCCTCGCTGGCCGCCAAGAGCGGCAACACCGCCGCGATCGACTACTGCCTCAAGTCAAAGGTAAGCTTCTAACACTCAGACACAAACCAACCTACCATGAAGAAAATACTGACCGCAGTACTCCTCGCCTGCCTGCTGGGCACTGTCCAGATGATGGCAATCGACCACAAGGGGATAGCCCATCATGACCTGTCCCCGGACCGTTTCCCCGTGATAGCCGGAGGCGTTCCCACCGCCATACTTGCAGACGCGGCTGACAACAGCGCCGTGCAGATTGCGCTGAAAGCGCTCCAGAAGGATTTCAAGGCCGTCAGCGGCAACGAAGCGCCCGTCCTGAACGAGCCCCGTTCCGGCAGGATGATCATCGTCGGAACCATAGGCACGAAATACATCTCGCAGATCCTCGACAGCGGCAAGATCGACCGTTCCGAACTCGAGGGAAAGAATGAGAAATACATCATGACCGTGGTCAAGAACCCCCTCCAGGGGGTCTCGGAAGCCCTTGTCATCGCGGGAAGCGACCGAAGGGGCACGGTCTACGGCATCTACGAGCTCAGTGAGCAGATAGGCGTTTCGCCATGGTATTTCTGGGCTGATACGCCTGTCGAGCATCTCGACAATGTCTCCATCGAACCCGGCACCTACACCGCCGGAGAGCCCGCGGTCAAATACCGCGGCATCTTCCTCAACGACGAAGCCCCCTGCCTCACCGGCTGGGTGAAGAATTACTACGGCACGGACTTCGGCGGTCATGAGTTCTATGCCGACGTGTTCGAGCTCATCCTCCGCCTGCGCGGCAACTTCATGTGGCCCGCCATGTGGGGGTGGGCGTTCTATGCCGACGATCCCCTCAATTCCAAGACCGCCGACGACATGGGCATCGTCATGGGCACTTCGCACCATGAGCCCATGGCCCGCAACCATCAGGAGTGGGCCCGCAATCCCAAGGCCTACGGCGGCGTCTGGGATTACACCAAGAACAAGAAGGAGCTCCAGCGCTTCTTCCGCGAGGGTATAGAGCGCTCGAAGGACAACGAGGACCTCATCACCATAGGCATGCGCGGCGACGGTGACGCCGCCCTTGCCGGCTCCGACGAGCAGAACATCAAGATGATGGAAGGCCTGTTCAAGGACCAGCGCAATATCATAAAGAAAGTGACAGGGAAGCCCGCCGAGCAGCGTCCCCAGGTGTGGGCCCTCTACAAGGAGGTCCAGCTCTACTATGAGAAAGGCCTGCGCGTCCCGGACGATGTCATCATCCTTATCTCCGATGACAACTGGGGCGATGTCCGCAAGCTCCCCGATGCCGCCGAGCGGCAGCACAAGGGCGGCTGGGGCATGTATTATCACGTGGACTACGTGGGTGCCCCGCGCAACTCCAAGTGGCTCAATGTCACGCCTGTACAGCATCTCTGGGAGCAGATGCAGCTGACCTACGATTACGGTGTGGACAAGATCTGGGTCCTCAACGTCGGCGACCTCAAGCCCATGGAGTATCCTATTTCGCTTTTCCTGGACATGGCCTGGAGCCCGTTCAAGTATTCGGCTTCCACGCTGCTCGAGCATACCTACGGATTCTGCGAGCAGCAGTTCGGCGCCGACCAGGCGGAGGAGGCCACGCGCATCCTGAACCTCCTCTGCAAGTACAGCGGCCGCATCACGGCCGAGATGCTCGACAAGAACACCTACAACCTCGAGTCCGGCGAATGGAAGCAGGTCGCGGATGAGTGGGCCCGCCTCGAGGCGGAAGCCCTTCGCCAGTACCTGACCCTCGACCCGAAGTACCGCGACGTGTATCAGCAGCTCATCCTCTTCCCCACCCAGGCCCTGGCCAATGTCTATGACATGTACTATGCCCAGGCCATGAACCACAAGCTCCTCGCCGAAGGCAATCCCGCCGCCAACGAATGGGCCGACCGCTGCGAAAGGGACTTCAAGCGAGACGCGGAACTCAACGCCGCGTACAATACGGATATCGCCGGAGGCAAATGGAACGGCATGATGACCCAGAAGCACATCGGTTATACCAGCTGGAACGACAACTTCCCGGCTGACACCCAGCCGGCCGTAGGCCGCTTCGAGGAGGTCAAGCCGGGGCTTTACGAGTTCACGGAGAAGAACGGTACCGTGACCATGGAGGCGGAGCATTTCTATGCCTCCAAGGATGCCGCTGAGGCCAAGTGGACGGTCATTCCGTATATGGGACGTACGCTCAGCGGCATCTCGCTCCAGCCTTACAGCAAGGCCACGGACGGAGCCGAGATCAGCTACAGATTCAAGCTCACCTCCGATGTCAAGAGTGTCAATATCCATTTCATCCTCAACGCCACGCTCGCTTTCGCGCGCCGTGAAGGCCACCGCTTCACCGCCAGCATAGACGGCGGTCCCGCCAAGGAGATCAACTTCAACGGCCGCCTCAACGAGGAGCCGGAGAACATCTATTCGGTGTATTATCCCACCGTGGCCACCAGGGTGGTCGACGCCGTCGAGAGCTTCGACATCACCAGGGCCGGTGAGCACACGCTGACCATCAAACCCATCGAGCCAGGAACGGTGTTCGAGAAGATAGTGATCGACTGCGGAGGATTCGAGCCTTCATATCTCTTCGGCAACGAGAGCCCCGTGGCGAGGCCTTCCGAAGCGAAGGAAGCGCCCAGCAACAGACCGCTTTGGCCAAGACGTAGAAACTAATCCACAAACACTATGAAAGATAAACAGATGTCCAGAAGATCATTCGTCAAAGTATCCACGGCCTCGATGGCCGCGATGTCCGTGCCTTCTATCGCCTCCGCCCGCCAGGCTGCGGCGAATGCCCCGGCTGCGCAGCAGCAGCGGCAGGCCGCCGCCCAGAACATCATCCCGGCATGGAGGCCGGGAGATCCGGATTCATTTACAAGGTATTACTTTGATTCGCTGATGCTAGAGACGAGGTATCTCGACTCGGACATCCCTTCGACGAAATTCGAGCTGTTCGGCGAGACCTTCGACACCCCTATCATGACCGCAGCCCTTTCGCACCTGCACAATCCCGCCAACGGAATGGCCATCTATGCCCAAGCGGCGAAAGAATGCAATGCCGTCCACTGGATGGGGATGGGCGAGGACAAGGAGCTCGAGGAAGTCATCGCCACGGGGGCCAGGACGATCAAGGTCATCAAGCCCCACAGGGACAATGCCGAGGTGTTCAGGAGGATCAAGCACGCGATAGGAGCCGGATGCTTCGCCATCGGCATGGATATCGACCATTCGTTCAATTCGACCGGCGGGTACGATGTAGTGATGGGCGTCCCGATGAAGAACGAGACCTTCGAGGACCTCAAGTCGTTCGTCAAGGCGTCCAGCCTGCCGTTCATAGTCAAGGGCGTGCTGAGCGTAAGCGACGCCCGCAAATGCCTGGACGCCGGCGTAGCCGGCATCGTGCTCTCGCACCACGGCGGCCGCGTCAAGTATTCCATCCCCCCGCTGATGGCCCTTGAGCCCATCTTGGATGCAGTCGGCGGCAAGATGAAGATATTCCTGGACTGCGGAGTGGTCAGCGGCATGGACGCCTACAAGGCCCTCGCGCTCGGCGTCGACGCCGTCTCGGTAGGGCGGCACCTGATGCCGCTCGTGCAGGACGGCGTAGAGGCAGTGGCGAAGCGGATGCGGGCCATGACGGCCGAACTGGCCGGGGTCATGGCCGCCACCGGCGTCACCAGCCTCGACAAGATGGATCCCACCGTCATCCACAGGACAATGTTTTAACAATCGATAATGGCTTCAAAGACAGGGAAAATACTGGTAGTTGACGACAACCTCGGCATCAGAAGGGCGCTTGAGATCCTTCTGCCTATGCATTTCGCCGAGGTGAAGACTATCCCTTCCCCTTCTACTTTAGTATCGACGCTGGAGCAGTTCCGGCCGGACGTCGTGCTGCTGGACATGAATTTCTATACCAGCATCAATACCGGAAACGAAGGGCTTTACTGGACAGGGGAGATCAAGAAGATGGCTCCGGAAGTGGAGGTGGTGCTGTTCACCGCCTACGCCGACATCGCCCTGGCCGTGGAAGGGATGAAACGCGGGGCCTTCGATTTCATCGTAAAGCCCTGGGAGAACGACAAACTCCTGGAGGTGCTCACCGCGGCACGGGACAAGGCAAGGAAAGCGATGAAGAGGGATTCTTCCGGCCCCGGGAACGGAGACTCCCGTTCCGGGCGAAGCGAAGAACCCATGTTCTGGGGCACATCGCCTGCGATGGTGAGTATCCGTAAGACGCTCGACAAGATAGCCCCTACCGAAGCCACCGTACTGATCACCGGCGAGAACGGTACAGGCAAGGATGTCCTCGCACGCGAGATCCACGCCCGCAGCCTTCGGAGCGGGAAACCGATGGTCGCGGTCGATGCCGGCGCCATCACGGAGACATTGTTCGAAAGCGAGCTCTTCGGCCACGTGAAGGGAGCTTTTACCGATGCGCATACCGACCACGTCGGCAAATTCGAGCAGGCCGACGGCGGCACTTTATTCCTTGACGAAATAGGCAACATCCCCCTGCATTTGCAGGCCAAACTTCTGCGTGCCATCCAGAGCCGCAGCATCGTCCGGGTGGGCGGCACTGAATCCCGACCGGTGAATATACGCCTTATCTGCGCTACCAACATGGACCTGGAAGCGCTGGTGCGCGAAGGGCGTTTCCGCGAGGATCTCTACTACCGTATCAATACGGTCCATATCGCCCTTCCGCCGCTTCGCGAGAGGAAGGAGGACATCGTTCCACTGGCACAGATGTTCATGGAGCGCTTCGCCATCAAGTATCACCGCCCCCTGACCGGGCTTGCCCCGGAGGCGGCGGCCGCCTTGAAGGACTGCCGCTGGAGCGGCAATATCCGCGAGTTGCAGAACTGCATCGAAAAGGCCGTCATCCTGAGCGAAGGGAACGATCTCACCGAGAAGGACATGCAGCTTGAGCATGCCTCAAGACCGTCAGGAACGACCGTCAAGGCTATCAGCGAAGCCGATGAAGAGAGGATGGTCCGCGATGCGATGGAACGCGCCTCCGGCAATATCTCCTCAGCGGCAAAGATGCTTGGAGTGAGCCGTCCCACATTGTATGCAAAACTGAAAAAATACGGCCTGTAGCATGCAGCCCTACCAAGTCATACTGCTCGTAGTCATCGTTGCCGCCATCGCTGCAGTGGTCGCAACGCTGCGGACCAGGCGCAGGGACATCAAGAAAGTCGCATACATGATGGACGCGCTCGAGGACGGGGAGCTGAACTTCCGCTTCCGCGACAAGAACAAGTTCAACCGTACCCTCAACCGCATACGCACCATCTTTGAGAAACAGCGGCAGGCCCACGAGCAGGATTCCTGGACCAAGCTCATCCGCGTGCTCACGCACGAGATCATGAATACCGTCTCGCCCATCGCTTCCCTTTCCGACGCGATGGCCAAGTCGGTGGACGAGAACGGCCACAGCGAGCTGGACATCAAGGCCGGCCTGGAGACTATCTCCGATTCGTCCAAGAACCTCATAGGCTTCGTCCAGACCTACAGGCAGTTGTCCGGCGTAGCAAAGCCCATACGCAAGGCCCTGGAACTGAAGGAATTGATGAACAAGATAATAGCCTTGAACAGCGAGCCCCTGACTTCCTGCGGAGCGGAATGCACTTATCGTCCGGAAGATCCGGACCTGATGATCTACGCCGACGAGGGACAGATCTCGCAGATCCTCATCAACCTCATCAAGAACGCCCTTCAGGCCGGTGCAAAGCATATCATCATCTCAGCCAGGATGGGAAAGGACGACGAAGTCATCGTACGCGTATCAAATGACGGCGAACCGATACCCGCCTCTGCCCAGGAACAGATATTCATCCCGTTCTTCACCACCAAGACGGAAGGCTCCGGCATCGGCCTATCCCTGGCCCGCCAGATCATGCGCAACCACAACGGCAGCATCGAACTGGCCGGAAGCGACAAGCTCCAGACCGTCTTCGAGCTCCGGTTCAGATAGCTCCATAAACTGTAAAGTGTAAAGCGAAAAGTGTAAAGGGTTGTAAAGTCCTTTACACTTTTTCCGTATCTCATCTTTTCGCATTGTGCTCATAATCAGCGCCTTAAACCTTTTGGCACGGCAAATGCTTGCTTTTTATGCAGAAAAGATGTTAGAATTATGGATAGAAAGCTTTTCATAAGCGTTTGTGTTGCGGCGATCGGGCTCTTCGCGATTAACGCGGGAGCCCAGGAGCCGCGTGTCATGAGCCTGCACGACTGCATGGAGTACGCCATTTCCAATTCGACGAAGATGAGGATCCAGCAGGCGGCCGTCGGCGATGCGCAGATCGACCGCCGCGATGCGGCGCTGGCGCTGTTCACCCCGCAGATCAGTGCGAATACTTATGCATACTACAACTTCGGCCGCAGCATCGACCCGCAGACCAACACCTATTTCAATACGACCTCATTCCACAACAATTATGGAGTGAGCGCAGGATACGACCTCTTCGACGGGTTCAAGGCAGTGAACAACTACAAGATTTCCAAGACGGGTCTGCTGATTGCCGACTCGCAGGAGAAACAGGTCGAAGCAGACATCTGCCTGGCAGTGATGGAGGCGTACTACAACGTGGTGTATTACAAGCGATTGGTCGATGTTTACGAGGAACAGGTCTCCGTGGCGGAGCAGGCCTTGGTCAAGGCCAGCCGCCAAGAAGAACTGGGCCAGAAGGGCCATGCCGATGTCGTGCAGATGGAGGCAGACCTTGCAGACCGCCAATATGACCTCACGAACACGCGCAACATGTATGAAAGCCAGAGAATGACCTTGGCCGACCTTATGTTCTGGCCTTTGGATGAGGAACTGGTCATCGACACCTCGATGCCTGTTTGGCAGGCAGAACAAGGTGTCGCCGATGAAGCGGTGAGTTTTGCCCTTGAGCATAATCCGGCTGTCAAGATTGCCTCCATGCAAGAACTCAACGCCAAGAGGGAGCTTAATACGGCCAAGTGGCAGACACTTCCTTCCTTGGGCCTTTATGCCGGATGGAGCACCAGTTATTATACCTATCAGGGCTCCCAGACGGCCCCCTTCCAGGCCCAGTTCAAGAACAATGGCGGCGAGTATGTGGAGGTTTCCCTTTCCATTCCCATCTGGAACCGCATGAGCAAGCATTCCACCATCTCCAGGAAGCAGCATGCGCTGGAGAAGGCCTCGGCCACGCTCGACCAGACGCTGCGCGACGTGGAGAGCGAGGTACGCCGCGCCGTGCAGGACCGCGACGGCGCCGCCACCGCCTACCGGCAGGCGCAGCGCAAGGCCGAGGTGCAGGAGGAGGCTTACACCTTGAACCTGAAGAAACTGGAGCAGGGTCTCATCTCTCCCCTGGAATTCCAGACAGCGAATAACAACTACCTCAAGGCTCAGGCCGACGAAATGGACAGCCTGTTCAAGTATCTCATCAAGCAGGCGGTAGTGCGGTATTACAATGGTGTTGAGTATGTAAATCAGTAGAATCATGGATAAGATCATCGAGAAGAAAACCGGATGGCGCGTAGCGTTTACGAAGAAGGCCCTGCCCTGGTGGCTGGGAGCACTGCTGCTGGCATTCATCATCTATCTGATCGCGAGGCCAAATGCCAAGACCCTGCGCGTGGACAAGGATACCATCACAGTATCGACGGCAGTCCGCGGAGAGTTCAACGACTACATCCGCATCAGCGGCCGCGTACAACCGATGACGACTGTACAGCTTAGCCCCCAGGAAGGCGGTATCGTGGAGCGTATCCTCATCGAGGAAGGATCTCCCGTAAAGGCAGGAGACCCCATCCTCGTGCTGTCCAACGACAATCTGGACCTTCAGATCCTGAATTCCGAAGCTGAACTTGCGGAGAAGGAGAACATCCTCCGCAACACTCAGATCCAGATGGAGCAGCAGAAGCTGGACGTTCGCCAGAACGTGCTGGAGTACGGCACCCAGGTGGACCGTCTCAAGCGTGCCTACGAGCAACAGAAAGCCCTCTACGAGGACAAACTCATCGCCAGGGAAGACTACTTGAAGGCCGAGGAAGACTACAAACTCGCCCTCCAGAAGTACGACCTTATCCGTGAACGCTCCAAGCAGGACAGTCTCTACCGCGGCACCCAGATCGACAGGATGGAAGAGTCCCTGGAGAACATGCTCCTGAATATGTCGATGATCCGGAGGCGCAAGGGCAACCTCATCGTGAAGGCCCCCATCGACGGTGAACTCGGCCTGCTGGATGTCGTACTTGGCCAGAGCATCGCCAGCGGCACCAAGATCGGCCAGGTGAACTCCGTCGGAGTATATAAGGTGGAGGCCCAGATCGACGAGCATTATATCGACCGCGTCGTAGCCGGTCTCGAAGCCACCTTCGAGCGTCAGGGCGAGACCTATGCCACCAGCATCCGAAAGGTCTATCCCGAGGTGCGTGACGGAAAGTTCCAGGCGGACTTCAAGTTCGAAGGTCAGCAGCCCGACAACATCCGCGCCGGCCAGACCTATTACCTCAACCTCCAGCTCGGCCAGCCCGAAGAGGCGGTGATTGTCCCCCGCGGCACCTTCTACCAGAAAACCGGAGGAAAATGGATCTACGTCGTTAACAAAGACGGCACGAAAGCCGTCAAAAGAGAGATCCGCATCGGCCGCCAGAATCCCCAGTACTATGAAGTCCTGGAAGGTCTGGAGCCGGGAGAGAAGGTCATCACCTCGGGGTATGATACCTATGGAGATTCGGACGTATTGGTATTCTAAGCGATGAGTAGTTTTTGGAATTTTCTGAAAAACAATAAGTTATACGGGGCCATCAACCTCATTGGGCTGACAGTGTCGATGGCGTTCGTGCTCTTGCTGGCGGTGTATGTCCAGCGGCAGCTGTCCACGGATTCCTTCCAGGAGAATGCTGACAGAATCTATGTGATAGCCAACGACGACAATGTCAGTATGGGTTATTGGCTGGACAAGCACCTGAAAAACAACTTCCCGGAAATCGAGAAGGGCTGCTGCGTAGCTAATATCGCATCTGCAGCTGCCTTCACGATCGGTGGTGAATTGATTTATGGTAGCACGATGGCGGCTGATAGCACCTTCTTTGAGATGTTTAGTTATGACCTGGTGGAAGGCAACAAGGCAGACTGGCGTGTTTCCTGGGACCGCTGTATGGTGAGCCGGGAGTTTGCGAATGCACATTTCGGAGACAAGAATCCGCTCGGTCAGATAATTTCTCTAAATGATAATGGGGATTATCTGCTTACCGTCTGCGGCGTGTATGAAGATTTCGGGAATTCTATCCTGAAAGCGCCAGATGTCCTGCTGCGAGGCGAGATCATGACCAAGATCAATACGGCACACGATGAATACATGAGCAATGCCAGTGGTGGTATCTGCTTCGTGATGACCTATCCAGGCGCTGACCTACAGTCAAAGCACGATGCCATCGTGGATTGGTGCGAAGAAAATTTCTGGATATATAAGAGCAAGTATGACAAGGTCCGGATCATTCCTCTGAAGGATATGTACTTCCTGGAAGACGGGAACCAAGATTGGACAGAGACAATTCAGTTTGGGAACCGCAGCTTTGTGAACCTGCTGCTGGCTATGTGCATACTGCTCCTTGCGTTTGCCGTGCTGAATTATATCAACATGACCACTGCCCTGACGGGCTTCCGTGCAAAAGAAATGGCTACCAGACGCCTTGTCGGTGCAGATAAGCGCAGCATCTTCCTGAAGGTGATTTCCGAGAGCACACTCATCTGCGGAATCTCGATGCTGCTGGCCATCCTGCTGGCCGAAGCGCTCTCCCCGGCGGTTTCCCGCCTGCTGGAGTACCAGGTATCCATTTTCAGGGCAATTACGCCTGTCAATGTGTTGCTGGTACTGGGCTTTATTGCCCTGCTTGGCTTCCTTTCCGGCATTGTACCGGCTCTGTTGATACAGCAAGCGCAGCCAATCGAGATTGTGCGCGGTACGCTCCGGCTCAAGACCAAGACGGTTTATAGCAAAGTCATTATCATCGTACAGAATGTGGTAGCCATCATCATGCTGGTGAGCACCCTCACGATGGGCCTGCAGATTCGGCATCTGGTTTCTGCCGACCTGG